>Ga0207426_1000206_pt1 | contig 140737 bp, 142 predicted proteins | sample AraplaMF_Cvi_mMS_FD_184265 | JGI IMG/M metagenome (GOLD analysis project Ga0207426, IMG submission 184265) | Arabidopsis root microbial communities from the University of North Carolina, USA - plate scrape MF_Cvi_mMS (SPAdes) (version 2) | ecosystem: Host-associated > Plants > Roots >... | reverse complement strand
CCTGCTACCTGGCACATGACGGCCACAAACCAGTTCAGGTGGCGCGCGACGCGCTCCGCTCCTTTGCGCACAAGAAGGGCATCCTTGTGAAAGCTCCTGCGGTGTTGCCGTGGATGATCAAGGCCAAACCGGGCGGCGGTCGAGTACACCCGTAATCCGGCGGGAGTGCGGGGGGCCGCGCTCGCGGCCTCTCTAGCGAGCGCGGTAAGCCGCGCTTGTTGCGTGGTTTTCAAGGTAGGCTGGCGCGGGCGGCAGTGAGCCTGCCTCCGAAACCGCTTTCCTCCCGTGGAAGCCATCGATAGCGCACAGCTTCAACCAGTAGTAGCAGCGCGAAGGCAGGCGAAGCCAGGCGGCGGCTCGGATAGTAGAGGTGATCTCCAGGACGAGGGACACCAGTCCGCTAGTGCCTGGATCAACCGTCCTTTCTTCACGAGCGGACCCAGGTGGTCGCACGGCAGGCAGGTAGGCCGCGCCTGTCGAGGGCGGCGTCGAAACGACGTATTTTTGCGGAAACTGATCTTCAAGAGCCCGATTGTCACTGTGATGGGGCAGCCAACCATGAGTGACGAGATCCACGCCCCGCACCCTCCGTCCGCACGGTGGCCCAGGGGCCGTAAAGGCGAACGTGGGCCTGACACGATCAACCGAAATGCCCGGATATCGCGTCTGGCGGCTCCATCAGAACGCTTTAAGGGTGATGGCGAATTGCTCCGGTGAGCCGGAGCGAATGCTCGAAAGGCTGGGGCACTAAGAAGTGCCCCAGCCCAACCATTCTAGGCAAGCGAGCGTTGACCGCCGGTACCCGTCTTCGCCCCGGGGAGTCCATCTGCACGGGTCGACATTCCCGCGTCTTGGCAGGCGTCCATAAACGCTTCTCGCGCGATGGCGACTGGCGTCACTCGGTTTAGGGCGCGGCGGCATGTTTGAACCGCCCGATTGTACTTTCTGCCGCGATAGATGGCCCAATCCCCTTCGAGGAAATCGAGCACGTCGTTGACAGAAGTGAAGACCTGAGACGCCCCGTCCTTCATCTGGACGGTGACGGGAGTCATCAAAACCAATTCCGGGTTGAGCATGATGTTCCTCCTTTCGCATTCAAGCCGGATGAAAAAGAAGTGAAAAAAATATCGGCGCAGACAGAGCAGATTTCAAGTCTTCCAACCCACCACATGTCGACGTCGATTAACGATCCGAGCGAACAGATCGCCGCCTGCCCCCCCTCAACACACCCGGTTCACGGTGTAGGCGCGGGGTATCCTTGCCTGCGCCGTGACAGTCGACGATCTTCGCACAGCAGAACCGGTCGGGACGAACCCTGACGAAGGAAGCCCACCATGGCCACCACGGACGATCAGCGCGAAATCCAACGTTGCTATGATCTTGGCGTAAACGTCTACATCACCAAGCCCGTCGACTACGACGGTTTCGCCCATGCGATCCGCTAGCTCGGCTTGTTTTTTTCGGTGATGCAGATTCCAAGGCCGTCTCGCTTGGTGTTGTTGTGACCGAACTTGTGACCAACGCATTCAAGTATGCCTACGTATCGCGAGCCGTTGGCGAAATCGGGTTCGCCTCGTTCGAAGGGAGGACAACGCCGTGCTGGTCGTCGAGGACGACGGGATAGGCTGGAATGGCAAAGGAGACGCGAAGGGACCGGCTGGCCAGCAAGATCGTTCGCGCGGTGGCGACGAATCTTGGAAGCATCGTGCGCTACAAGCCCTTATCCGCTGGCACGCGCGCAAGCCTTGATTTTTCCCCGTGATTGATCTCGTTCCGGGGTAGGCTCGGCCCCGGCACTCGTCTCGCTCGCACGTCATCACACGGCATGCCGGCCATATTTGTTGGAGGCTGGCATCACGACAGGGAACCGGTCTACAAGTGGACCGTCTGCTCTTCCAAGCCCTCGCGGCTCCTGTGACTTTCGATGCCGTCATGGTGCGCTTCGCCGGCTCGATGAAATCTGGGCCCCGAGGCCTAGACCGGCCTCTTTCAAACGAGAAGCGTCGATGACGAAGCTTCTGACTCGAAACGAGGAGACGAACCTTAGCCAGTTGAATTGTTGGCTGGCGGCGAACGCCAACCTTCCAATGAGGTTTCCCGCCAATCGGGCATCGCTGAGCGGGCGAATTTCGGCACGAATTTTCCGGCTTGACGCTCCGTCATGACTTCGGCACGCGTCGGCAACCGAGGGCTGGTGTTTGAACGCACCCTTCATTGGTGGGCTACACAGGAGGGGATCATCAAACGCCCAGATCGAGCTTAAATTTCCCTGACGGGAGGCGCCCATAGCCTTCGCCAAGAGGCAAGAGCCCGAACTGCGCATCCACCAGAACTGCCTTGCCCGAGCGCGAGCCACGGAGAAGCTGGTCCAGGCACCGGCCAGGAAGCGATCAAAGCGCAAAAACCCAGGCCGCTCGTTTCAGTGAGATCAGAGGCCGACCGAGCAAAGATTGATCCACTCTCAAGCAACGTCGGCCCTTGAAACGCGCGTTTTGCTCACCTACCTCATTCTTGCCGGATGCCCCTCTCGGATCCTGGCACGGGAACGATGGTCCACTCATGCGTTGGACCGGGTTCGGTTCATATCGCTTCGCAAGGAGGATATGGTCCGGCGTCTGCCCGACCCCCCACCTTCTTGCGTAGCGCGCTGTGCGATCGACCGTCTCGGTCTTCTCATCGTCTCGTCCCGACAGCCTCCGATCCATTCGGCCCCCGGCCTGCACGTGCTTGGCACGTCGCAAGCAACATCGCTGATTAGGAAACGAAGGAGGAAGCACATGCTGGTATCGGATTTTGGCCGCATCGGGTTCGACCCGTTTCTGGAAATGCGGCGCATGCAGCAGGAAATGAATCAGCGCTTGTCCGACATGACAGCCAAAGCCGCCCAGGAGTTTCCACCCGTCAACCTCTGGATCGGTGAGGACAGCGTGGCGGTGACTGCTGAATTGCCTGGGATCGCGCCTGACGATGTCGATCTCACGGTTCGCGAGAACACCTTGACATTGACGGGCGAACGCGGATCGCCGGCAGAGGACGAGAAATCCGTTTGGCACCGGCGCGAGCGAGTATACGGAAACTTCTCTCGAACGGTGCAATTGCCTTTCCGCGTCGATCCGGAACAGGTCGAGGCGCGTTTCGCCAACGGGCTACTCGAAGTTGAACTGCACCGGCCTGAGACGGATCGGCCGAAGAAGATCCAGATCAAAGGATAAGGAGGCAAACATGGCTCAGGAACTGAAAACGACCGAGCGCCGGGTCCCAAGCAAGCTTGACGGTGGCGAACCGACCCGTTCGCGCCCGGTGTTTGTCCCGCGCACCGATATCTATGAGACAGAGGACAATGTCGTTGTTCTCGTCGACATGCCCGGCGTCGCCTCGGAGGGTGTCGACATCACCCTCGAGAAGCGGACGCTGGCGATTCGCGGCTACGCGACGGACCAGCAGCATGACAACTATCGCCAAATTTACGCCGAATATGGCGCGGGCAATTATGAGCGCGTCTTCACGCTGTCCGAGGATATCGATCGGGACAGTATCGAGGCATCGCAGAAGAACGGCGTCCTGCGGCTGGTCCTCCCGAAGGCGGCGCCGGCCAAGGCGAGAAAGATCCAGTTGAAGATGGCGTAGTTCGTCCGGAGAAAGGAGGTTGACCATGCAGATTAGAGATCTGATCCCCTGGGGCAACAACAAGGGAAGCGAAATTGCGAAGTCAGACGATGGAAACCCCGTCTTTTCTTTGCAGCGCGATGTGAACCGCATCTTCGAGGACTTCTGGAAGCGGTTCGATCAACCGTTCGGCGCTTTCGGGCGCTGGGATACCGGTGGGCCGCGAACGGACATCGCCGAAACCGAGAGTGCGCTCGAGGTTTCGGTGGAACTTCCTGGAATCGATCAGAAGGACGTCGATGTCTCCCTGACGGACAGCGCGCTCACGATCAAGGGAGAAAAAAAGAGTGAGCAGGAAGAGAGCAAGAAGGGGTATCACTTGTTGGAACGCTCATACGGGTCGTTCTACCGCTCGATCCCGCTCCCGTCGGGCGTCGATACGGACAAGGCCGCCGCGCAATTCAAGAATGGTGTCCTGACTGTGACGCTCCCAAAAACGGAGGAAGCGCTGTCGCGCGTGAGGAAGATCGAGGTGAAGGCGACCTGACATCGACTTCACGGTCGTGAGATGCGGCGGACGAAATCCGTCGCATCTCTTACGAATACTGGATGCGTCTCGTCCGGGGATACGCCATGAGCGAAGCGCGGGCGCGGGCGAGATCTTCGCGGGCGACGGTCAACATCGCGTCTGCCGTATCCAGAGCCGCGAAAGCAGCCGCAGTCGGATTGGGCCGTTCCGCAGTGATGCGAACCCAGGCGCGATCGATTTCAGCAAGAGCCGCGCGAACATTCGCGATCGCTCGTTCAATGGCATCGTAGAGAGCAATCTCCTCTTCGGAGACTATTCGCGAATTGTCACCGGTCATCGATCTTTTTCCGGCCACACCGGTCCATTGTGCATGCTCGAATGGCAAAACTACCACCAAGAGCGCTCATTTTAAACAGTCAGCGTGGCAACGATAGGATCGAAAATGGGTGAGAAACGCCGAACCGGTGGGCGCCGATGGACGTGTGCTAGAGGCATCAAGGGTGATAGTCGCGGCCATGGAAACGGCTCATGAACGGTGGTTCACTGCCAATTCTCCCCTCTGCCTTCAACATCAGTTTTCCTGAACGGACACGCCATTCTGGTCAAGCGGGACTTCAGCGCCGGCCGGCTTCGTTTCCTCGCGATAGAGGTAGACGCCGAGGACTATGACGGCGACAACCAGGCCGCCGTTGATCAGGTCGAGGGTGTTGTTTTGCTGCATGAGAGCAATTTTGCCTCTAATAGGTGAAGGGTCCGGTCGCTGGCGCGGCCGGGAAGGTGAGGGGAGGCAACCGCCCTTCATAACGACGAGTCAGGACCCTTGAAGCAGCCGGAGCGGCTTGGCGGGGACGCGGCTCGATTCCCGACCTTTGGCCCAACAGGCGCCGGACATGCGTCAGGGAGGCTATTTGATAAAACCCGGTACTGCACTTCTTCTCGGTTCACTCCCTTGGAATCCAACCGAACGAAGCCGGGCGGAACATCGACGTGCAGGATTTGCTCGCGGCTCACTCGCTTTAGATCGAGTTTCGGGCCGCGCGGTTTCTTGCTAGTCGCTTGCGCCGGGACGAGGCAAGGCGCAAGCTGCTGATTTGGCGGCCGGGAACAAATCAGGCCGCTCTCGAAGACCTGGCGCGCGATTATAAGTTCCCCATTCGATGGGCATTTGAATACAAAACGGTGCGGGAACGCTTGCTCGACGGTGTCCGTCTTGCGGCCTTGCCGCTGGACGTGACCGTTTCGAGCCTCTCAGTTGAACTGCAGCGGGGCGATCCAGCTACCAGGCAGATTGCCGCAATGCGCTTGGGTTGGCCCGTCGGCAGCGGAATCCGTGCCAGTCCTGGTTATGCTGCTCGGAGACGGCGTTGGCCGAGAGGAGGCCGTGTGCGATCTTTGAGGAAGGATCGGATCTGAGGCCAAGGCTGCGATTCCCGCCTTACCGCCACGGTCTTCCCCTTGAGATCGCGATCGCCTGGACGCGATCTGTTCCGAACAGCTCGAAGCAGCCGACGTGGAGTCCTGCCAAGGCGGGGGATCCCATCGTCATCCTTAGAGGCGAGTTTCGTCGGCAACTATGCCAAGGACGCGTTGAAGGAAATAATGGGCCACTGACGCCCTCTCGCAGGGGTCACCGTAAGCTGCTCGCCTTACGTTCGAAATTCCGTCTTGGGCCAACAGAAGGCGTGCCCGGCGTTCTCGTTAAGCGGCAGCCTTGGGTCGGCCCCAGCCGCTGATCGGAAGCGCAGTTTTCGATTCGCGAAAATGCCTCTGGTCCCACCTACGAGCATGTCTCCGCAGATGCCGTGTCCTCTCTTCGAGCGGCTCTGTCTTGGTAGTCTGCTTCCGCTTCGAGCCGTTCGACCGCCGCCGCGATATGCTCCGGCTGTTCGTGCTCGAGGCCGATGACCTCGTTCCGGGTCTCACGCATTGACATGATGATTTCGTCGAGCTTGGCGTGGATTGCCGCCGTATCGCGATAGCCTTGGATCAAAACGACGCTGGTGATCACGATCGCTGCGACCGACAGAGCATAGGTGATGACGTTTGTGAAGCCGAAAGGCACCAGGGCGGTGCTGCCAACCATCGCCAGGATCACGAAGTAAAAGCCGGGCGGATGAGATAGAAAATCAGCCATCCGAAAAAGAAAGTGATTCATTACGAGTTCTCCGTAGTTCGGTGCTCAAACAAGGTTAAGAGGTGTCTCCGGACACGAGAGTGAGTACTCGTCCCAACGCGGAAGCCCGAGCGCCGGCCGTCAAAAGACGCGGTTCATCTTCAACGCCCCCTCAGTCACCCTTGGTCTTGCCCGCATCCGATAGCCTGCCGCGGTGCGGGTCCTTCAGGTCCTCACCAACGGCATCCCGGTTCTCCTCGGGATTGTCGGTCGGGGGCAGATAGCCCCGGGGTAGCGTTTCCTTGGGCCCTTCCCATCGTGGTGACGGGTCGGTCGTGCCGGGCCTGCCCGTTCGTGGTTCTTTCAAGTCTCCCTTTCAACGCCGGGCACAACCTTTGGACTGGAAGTTTGTTCCGGACTGCGAGCCTTCGTGAGATCGGAAGGCCGGTTACCAGCCCGACGCTCGATGCGTTCGCGTTCCACACAGGCTCATGTGTCAGAGGGGCACGACGGCGCAAGTCATGGAGGCGGTACTTGGATTAGCTGGGGGGATCGCTTGCCCCTCACCGACATTTTCGGCTGGGTAGCCATTCGCATGCGTCTCCTGGATCTCTGTGGCGAGATGATCAAGGTATTCGAGCGCTTCGTGAGTCGCGATCAAAGACGTCATACTGTCGTCCCCGCCAGCACGTATCAGATCGTTTCTGGTTTTCTCCAAGACGGCATCGATGAACCGGTTGGGATCATGGCTGTGGTCGGCAGCCCATCGCAACAATTCGCATAGCAACCTTTCGTTAACTCGCATTGCAGTTACGGCCTGGCTCAACATGAGGTTAATCTTCTGGGCCTTCTCAACTTTGATCCTGCGAGCCATGGGTGTCTTCCTACTCTATTTTTGCGCATGCGTGACGGCTGGTCCGAAATCCAACGGCGAGGCAAATGCATTTGTTCCCCAATAATCGCCTGAAATTCTCGTCCGAGGTAACGAAGACGTCCCTCTGCTCGTGTTGGCGACCTGTTTGAGAAAGATGAGATGGCTTCCTCGTTCGTCGGCAGCTCTCGCGATTTTCAGGGTCACGCTGGAGATCCTGGCCGAGCTGAACGGCAGGATCTCAGAACTCGATCGGGAGATCGCGCGGCGTTCAGCGCGCCGCAACCGCCTGCACTTTGATGCGGCCGCCGAAGGGCAAAGCGGCGGCCTGATATATGGTCCGAGCCGGCCTCTGCCCTTCAGGGAACAGTTCCGCGTAAAGACCGTTCACGGCCTTTACATCCGCCAGATCTATAAAGGCGAGATCGACATAGACGATGTCGGTGGCGCTAAAACCGGCAGCTTCGGCAATCCGAAAGACATGCGCAAAAGCACGCTTTGCCTCTTCGATGGTACTGCCGGGAACATAGGTGCCATCGTCCCCGACGGACAACTGGCCGCTAATCCAGCATTGATTGCCGACAACGACCGCATTGCTGATAGGAGACGGCGACGGCGGAACGCCGTCAACGTCAACGATGTATCGTCTTGTCATGGATTGTTCCTCTCTTGGGCGGTCGTGGCTTGCATCGTGGCGGGCGCAGACTCTCTATTCTCTCCGCTCGGAAGCTCTCTGAGGCGGGCGGCGAGATGCGCGATCTCGCTCTGAGCGTAAACGGCGAGGCCGATTTCCCGCAGTGCGGTGGCGACGACGCCTTGACCGTACTTGCGCGTACCGTCGTGTCGACCAGTGTAAATGAACGAGGAGCCGCATGCCGGACTTCCATCGGTGAGGAGCGCGTAGCGGCATCCGTTGGCCCGTGCGGTCGACACGGCGATGCGCGCGGCCAGGAGGTATTTCTCGGTGACATCACGGCCACCGTCTTCGAACACGCGCGCTAATCCGGTGAGGACATCTGCGCCGCCGAAATGTGGCTCGATCTCGGCCGGCGGGCGCGGAATGGCAAAACCGGCAGCAGCTCCGGACAAAGTGGAACGACCCAACCGCTCTGCTGCCATTTACGCAGCAGATCATTTTCGAACAGCTTCGCGCGGCCATCGTAGCGTACGCGTTGACCCAGCAAGCAAGCACTAGCAAGGATCTTTGGCTTCATCTCACTATTCCCGCGCGGACTTTGTGTTCTTGTTCAGGGCATGCTTAGCGCTTCGCGCGGCGACGCCTCTGTCGGCGGTCCGCGCGACGGACGTTACCGTCAGGCTCGCAGCCCTTGGTCCGAGAATTTAGTTGTGGACGTTACTCGCCTCTTCATGGTGCTGGATAACGTCGCCACGCCATCGAAACGAGGCGCGGTGATCGTTCTCATCTGGTTGGTTTCGCTGGAAGCCATGTGATCAATAATCGGACAAACCGGTTGCTCATTCCCCGAACAGGACTCTGCCAGCCGCCGCACATTGCCGAGTATGGTCTGCATTTCGGCGATCTTGCTCTCAAGCTCGCGCACCTGCTCAAGCGCGATGTCCTTCGCATCCGCGCTTGCCCGGCGGTCATTTTGCCAGAGATTGATGAGACGCTGGATGTGTTCGACCAAGAAACCAAGGTCCCGTGCCTTCCGGATGAAACGTAGCGTGCTGATATCTCTCCCGCCATAGACGCGGTAACCGAACAGTGTTCGAGGTGCGGGGGGGATAAGACCGATGCTTTCGTAGTATCGGATCATTTTGACCGATAGGCCTGTCGCTTTCGATGCTTCACCGATGTTCATCACGCTTTCCTTCCTAATGCCTGGGATGCAGATCACTGGATCGCCCGACTGTGCAGGTTCCAACGCTTGGAAGGTCAAGAGAAAAAGTCGGCTCGTGCGCTAGAGTCCGGGAGGGCCTTCATTGAAGCCGGCGGGGCATTGCGAGCAAGCGTAGCAAGCAAGGGTGATGAGAGCATGATAATCGCGTCTTGACCCTCCAAGCTTTGGAAACCTCAAATTGACCGTCGCGCAACCAAACATGGAGTGTGACGTGATTTGTTTTGTAGTTCCCCACAGGACCCGCCATCAACCCGGGAGGGCCGTGGCTGTCGAAGCGAATGGTGCCGACGCGAACGCCAACTGGCGGGCCGACCTCGCGTCTTGCGAACATACCGGTCAGAGCGGTGTCTCCAGGTTCGTAGCAACTCATTTTCCTCATGCGGCGCCTGCATCGCACGGCCCGGCGGTGCGCGCTGGCGTGCTCACCGAAACGACACTTCCGGAGGCATGAAATGTCCTTACTCAGCAAGACTCTCCTCGCTGTGGCAATCACGGCGGGCACGGCGGTGGCGGCTGCGGTTACGTATGGTCACATCCAACTCCCGCCGGTTAGATTTGGCGCCAATAGTGGCCGAGGAACACGCAGCTACCATCAAGGCCATGCAGCCGCCCAAGCGTGAACGGCCGGTCGTCGCCGTCATCGGCCAGAATGAGGGCGCCGAGGTTACTGAGATCGGTATTCCGGTCTCTGACGGCGTCGACGAGATTTCGCTGGCTCTGGTCGCGGACGTCTATTCGAGGACCCGCCAGTCGATTGCTGTATCTCTGGCCGAGGATCTTGCGCCAGTGACCACGCGCGCTGGCCTCCGGCTGCTGCCTGACTATGCCACCGAGGAAGCCAATCTCGACATCGTTGTCGATCCCATCGATGACGCGACTCCGCTGAAAGCGCTCGACATTGCGCTGAACGGCATTGAGGCGCGCTACGACCGCGAAACCGCAGCCTTTATCGCCCTTCAGATGGAGTACGCGTGGTCTCAGCCTCGGGATGCGGGGATTTCCGATTGACGAAGTACTCGCCTGTTTCGCTTTGCGATCTAACTCGTCTCGGGGAACATGGGAGGCGTGGTGTGACCCGACTATTGCCCCTTTTGTTCCGCTTGGGCACTGGAATTTGCGGTACAATGCAAACAGTTTTGGCCGTAGTGATGGAGCGCTACATGAGGAAAGCAGAAGATTTTTCTGTCCTCACGGCTACAATTGCCTTCATAGATCTTGCCGGCTTCAGCGCCATTGCGGACGTTTATGGGGATCGAGCCGCGGTTGACGTCCTCGAGAGATTCGAGCGCATGGTCTGCGACGCCCTCAATGACTATGAGCCCCCGATTAAATGGATCGGAGATGAGGCAATGCTTTCATTTCCCGAGCCGCAAATGGCGATCCAGGCACTCGGAACGCTCGTGCAGGCATGCCGAAAAGAGCCACGCCTACCGCTCACTCGGGCTGGGTTGAACCATGGGCCAGTTATCCGCAGGGGACGTGATCTTTTTGGATCGACCGTGAATATCGCAGCGCGCGTCGCGGCGCTTGCGACCCCCGGTCAATTGCTTGCCACCCAACCCATTGCCGAGGCGGCTGTCGCCAAGGGCATCCTCGTGCGAGACCTCGGAACGGTGGCGCTTCGATCGGTCGTCGAAGAGGTCTCTCTCTTTGAGATCGAGCTTGCTCCATCGGCTGACCCGGCCTGGATCGATCCGGTGTGCAAGATGCATGCACCGTATTCATCCTACAGGCGGGCCGCGCCGCAAGGACCCTGGTTCTGCTCGCCGCGGTGCGAAGAAGCATATCGAAGGTCGCCACAGACTTATGAGGTGTTCCGGGGATAAAGTGTCGGGCGGCGGTGCGGCGCGATCATGCGGCCAAGCGAATTCGATTACGCCGCGGGAAATGAGCCCCATACAAGCGGGGACGCGTAGGGATCCTTTGACAGCGAACGTACGCTCAGGTGCGTTTGCATAGGGGAGTCCATTGCGCGGCCGCGTGGCCTCAGCTCAGAGCGACTTCAAACTCGTTCCGTTGAATGAGCCCTCGAGCTTGCTCAGTCGATAGCGGGCGCGCAAGTAGGTATCCCTGAGCCTCGTCGAAACCTTCGGCCTTGATCACCTCGAGTTGGTCCTGGCGTTCTATGCCTTCCACCGTTGTGACGATACCAAGGGAGCGACCAATCGCTGCGACCGCTCTGACAATTGCCAGGCTCTCCTTGCCGTCCGGAAGATCGGCAACGAAGCTGCGATCGACCTTGATCTTGTCAAAGGGAAAGGTCCTCAAATATCCGAGAGAAGAATAACCGGTCCCGAAGTCATCGATAGCGATCTTCACGCCGAGTTTTCGCATTTCCTTGAGGATCTGTAGATTGCCCTCACATTCGTCCAGTAACACCGACTCGGTGATCTCAAGCTGTAGGCGGGAGGCTTCCAGGCCGGAGTCGTCCAGGATGGTGCACACTTTTTGGGCCAGGTCTTGGTTCCGGAATTGCAGAGGCGACAGGTTGACCGCGACGCTGATAGCGGTCGGCCATTTGGCTGCCTCGGTGCAGGCTTCACGAAGGATCCACTCGCCGAGCGAGCCAATCAGGCCGGTCTCCTCGGCAACAGGTATGAACTCAGCTGGCGACACCGATCCTCGCTCCGGATGGGACCAGCGGACCAGCGCTTCAAATGTCGTGATCTGGTCTGTGTGAAGGTTGACCAGTGGCTGGTAGTGGATCTCCAGTTCGCCACGCTCGAGTGCACGCGGAAGCGCAACCTTCATCGCTTGTTTTGCGCGCAGATGCGCGTCCATGCCAGGCTCATACTGCACATATGACCCGGGCCCGCCGGCTCTGGACTGATGAAGAGCAATATCGGCAGCCTGGATAAACTCGTCGAGCGACTGGTCGCCCTTGAGAGCGGTTGCCAATCCAATGTTAAGTCTAAGATCCACCTGCGTTCCTGAGAGCACATATGGCTCTTCAATCGCATCTATGAGTTGTTGGGCGAGCTTGCGACCCTCGTCATCGCTCTTGAGGCCAATGCGCAAGACCCCAAATTCGTCGCTACCGAGACGACAGAGGATGTCGGATTGTAATACACGCTCTCTCAGGCGCTCAGCCACACGCCGCAGCAGCAAGTCGCCGGCGGCTCGACCATAGGCGTCGTTGATGGCCTTGAAGCCATGGAGGTCAAGGCAGAGAAAGGCTATCCGCGTGCCCGGTGCGACCTCGTCCGATAGAAGTCCGAATTCCTCGCGGAGGAACTGACGGTTCGGCAATCCGGTCAGCGCATCGTGCCGCGCCATGTGATGGATCTGCTTCTTCGCCAGCAGTCGTTCTTGTTCTGCATTGCGGCGCTCGGTAATGTCCAGCGCAATGCCAACAAAGCCGAGAAACTTACCGTCCTCGGCAAAGCGCGGCTGTCCTATGTCGATGACCCAGGCCGATCCACCTTGAGCGCGTAGCAATCGATACTCAGTTCGGATCGATGTTCGCAGACTGAAGGCACGATTGAAGCTCGCCTCGACTCTTTTGCGGTCATCAGGGTGGATTGCGCGCAACCAGCCTTTCCCACCTGCTTGCTCGGTGGTCTGCCCGGTCGTCTCAAGCCAAAGACGACTATGATAGTCGTCTTCACCCGTCTCATTGGTTACCCAGATCATGACCGGTGCGTCATCGGCAATTGCGCGGAAGCGTGCCTCACTCTCCTTGAGGGCTTCCAAGGCTTTCCGCCGATCATCGACGTTTTCGACCGTGCCGTACCATCGAACGATCTTTCCATCTTCAGCCCGGCGCGCCGCCGCGCGACTGCGGAACCAACAATAGCCTCCTTCTGCAGACTTCAAGCGAAACTCTATGTCGAGCGGCTGCCCAGTCTTTAGCGCATTCGACCACTGTCGCTGTACATTCGCCAGATCATCAGGATGCATTGCCTGCGCCCATCGTGTCCCCAGTGCATCCGCCGGATCAAATCCGGTAACTTTCCAGCGTGGACCCATCTCGAGAACCTCTCCCGAGGGGTCGGCAGTCCACGGCACTTGTGGATGGAGCTCTATCAGCGCTCGATGATGTTCCTGGCTGGCCTGGAGGTCTGCCTCTGCCCGGCGTTGTGCCGTGACATCCAGGATCGTCGTCACGACCACGTTCCCAGCCGGCCCTGTTGTCAGTTCGGTACGACGTTTGTGTGTCATGACAGTTCTCACTGCCCCGTCGGGCAGCACAATCTCTTCCTCCAGTGCGACGGCTTCTCCGGTACAAAGAACGTGATTGTCCGATTCTCGAATACGCGTCGCTTCAAACGCCGACCGAATGTCGTAATCCGTGCGGCCGATCAGGTCGCGGCGCGCCCCGCCCAGAAAGGCGCACGCGGCCTCATTGACGTAACGGAAGCGAAATTGCTCGTCCTTGACAAAGACCGGCTGGGGGACCGCATTGAGGACAGTCTCGATATCACTGTCGAAAGGCATGGATTGCGCCGATGCTTTTCGCTGATTTTTCTCCATGGGAGCTCTTCCTGCTACAAAAGTTTGGAGATGGTTCCGCCCTATACCGAGGCGAGCTTCAACCATTACTCAGATTCGAAATGGCGCGCATGGACGCCACGTCAACATCCAATGGTGGTGCTAATAAAGAATGAGCAAAGGTAAAACGCTTCCGCGTTTTCGCGCGAGCGTGTGCGGCGGTTCGATCGATCGATAGCCCCGCCGCAATCGGCGCCGGTGCGGTTTCCCTCAAGATCTCCTTTGTGTGGCTTCGGGGGAACTCCCGTCTGTCGCATGAGTTTCACTAGGATCGAGTGGCGGCAAAAGGAGAGAAAGCCCGATGACCAATATCAAAGCCAGGGGATTTGAGAGCCCATCGCATTTGCGGGAGCACCTGGACGAGCTTGAGCAGGAAAGTCCCGCCGAAGATCCGTCGGTGGCACAAGCCGTTCTTTCCCCTGCGGAAGAGATCGCGGAGTTGCGCGGCGTGGTCGCAGAGCTCCACGCTCGGCTGGCGGCAATCCGTGAACAGACGGATGGGATAGATGCGCCTCGATCGCGCGGGGACCTTCACCCATGGCTGAGGATTGTCGTCACGGCCGCGACCGCCTTTGTTCTCGCGCGTCTGGTACAGGAGTTTCGTCTCGGCGCGCCGGGGGCCGCTGCGGTACCGTTGCTCACCGCTCAACTAGACCGCAGGTTAGGGTGAGTCACTTACGCGTTTCCGGTCCGATTGGTCTCGTTGACTCTGCTCTGTCCGCGTTGGAAATAAGATCGATAGTTGAAGAGGGAACAACTCATGGCAGACGAGGACAATATCGAGACCGTCGAGACGACGATCCCGGCAGAAATTGCGCCGGCGAAAAAACGCCGGGGGCCAAGGGCGAAGAACGTCGCTGCGGGAGCAACCGCCGGCAGATGGTAGGCGGGAAGGGGACGCCGGAAGAATGCCTCGAGGTCGGCCGACGACGTGGCCTCGGTCGAGACCGTCGGGAAGACCCGGCAAAGAAAGCTGCCAAGGGCGCCGGTAAAACCTCAGCTCAGAAGCAAGCCACCCCAGTGGCAGCTCCGGTTCTTGATGACATTACGGACCTGCTTCAGCTCGAAGATGAGAATGCGCGCTTGCGCAAGACGCTGGCCGAGAAATTGCGGGCCGAAAACGCGGATCTACGCAAGCGCCTTGGTCTTGCCTGATCCCCGGTGCTGGCCGATTGGAGTTCGCGATCGGCCTCCTCCCTACATTTTGGTTGCCGAGCGGCCTCGCAATGAGTGCCGGTGCGAGCGGTTGAGCTGAGGGTGGCGTCGCGCGCGAGATCTTCCAGAGGACGCGAGAGATACACTTCTCGACGCGGCGGACATAATCCGCGCGGATCATGCAAGCCAGTCAGGAATGAGATCAAGCACCGTCTTCAGCCAGGATTCAAGTGCCAATTACCGGCTCATGCAGCAGATCGAACTTGGGGAGGTTGCTCAAGTATCAAGCCGCGTTTGTCGGAAGGCCATTGAGGCCGAAAGCGAAATTTGACAACCTCGATTGCCATGAAGTCAGCGAAGCCAGGCATTAAGCCCGATGCGGGCAAATCAGAGACGTTGCTCCTGCAGCTCGCTCAAACCCCGGATGCCCTTTTTGGGAAAGGTTTTGGCCAGCAGTACGGTGCCTTGTGTTTTCGCTACAAGGAAGACCGTTCCGAGATCGAAATCCTGATAGTTACCTCGCGCGGAAGCCAGCGATGGGTCATTCCCAAGGGATGGCCGATGAAGGGCAAGAAGCCCTACGAGGCGGCTGCCGTCGAAGCATGGGAAGAAGCCGGTGTGCGTGGTCGGGTAAAAAAGGATCCGGTCGGCCGCTACACCTACCTAAAGGAACTTAACAACGGCAATGTCACTCCTTGCATTGTGGAGCTGTTTCAGATTGAAGTGACTGAAATCAGCCCCAATTTCAAAGAGCGAGGGCAGCGCGTTCTCGACTGGGTCAGTCCAGGTGAGGCGGGTCGGCGCGTGCGCGAAATCGAGCTGAAATCCCTGCTGGTGGGCTTCAAGCCAGCTCTGAGAAAACGCCAGGGCTGACATTTGCACGATCGATAGGTCGCGTTTCCCAACACAGTGGACCGGATGTGGCCCGGCTTCAATCTCGGCAAGCTGCGGATGCGGCGGCTCGCGTCGTGGCGCGGATTGTCACTGCGTGGATGCGTTAGTGGAGTACCCTGCCAGTGGGCGCCTGGTCGTTTCAAGAGCACGCGCGAGCTCGTGCTGGTCGACATTCCCTACATCATTCCCTACCGCATAAGTCGAGACGTCGAAATCCTTTGCCTCGTCCGTCTGTGCTCCAATCTTTTCTATGCAAGCTGACTCCCCTCTAAGCTGCGCAATCTGCCGGCAGAAATACCTCCTGAGCGCGCGTACCTCGGGCTCCTATCCCGGACCGCGCGCCGAGCGAATAGGTGCATACCAATTTAGCTATACTGGTTAATCGCTTGCTTGGCATTTAAATTTTCTAATCAGCTAATAGAGCTGCGTTCTTCCTGCGGATCAGCTATATCTATGTTTTTGAAGCTTATTGCGGCGCCAAAAAAAATCTGCGTCCAGCTTCCAGTCGATTGCGCGCCGGAGTGGAGCAATGGGAAGCAGCATCGATTTGCGAATGACCGGGCGAAGCGCGACCGCACAGGCATCAGCCGTGATGGGCTGATCCTGCTTGCCGCTCCTAGCGTTTTGATCGCCACAACGGGCTATCGCCCGGTGAGCGGGTGGGATATCGATCAGAGACGCGACCCGCGTCATACTCAAGGTCTTTCTGTCCGCATCAGTGCACTCGCTACCAACGAATGGAATGGAAATGCCGCACATAGCCGTAAAGATGTTCCCTGGCCGCACCGAGGAGCAGAAGCAGGAATTCGCCGCGAAAGTAGTCGAAGCCGCGAAAACCATCTTAGGTTCAAGCGATGCTTCCCTTTCCGTCTCCATCTCCGAAGTGGAACCGGCGGAGTGGGATGCAAGAGTTTACGATCCTGAAATCGCGGCCAACGAGAGCATGCTCTACAAGAGACCGGGTTACGGAGCTCTGGCACAGTCGTAGTGGTAGACCGAGCAAGGGCTCTGATCAGTGGAGCCCGCCAACGACTGTACAGCGTTTTTGGATGGAGAGGGGCTCCCTTACAAAACCCGTTCGCTGAGTTCACGCCTCTGCGAAAGTCTCAAGCTGCCGAAAAGCGGCGCCGTCTTTTGACAGCCGGGTTGTTGCGGACCGGAGAGTCTCATTGACTCTGCCCTTTCCGCGTTGGAAATAAGCTTGGTAGTTGCAGAGGGAACAGCCATGGCAGACGACAACAATATCGAGACCGTCGAGACGACGACCACCCCGGCGGAAATTGCGCCGCCGAAAAAGCGCCGGGGCCCGAAGCCGAAGAACGTCGCTGCGGGAGCGACCGCCGAAGCCCCAAAGGAAGATGGTGTCAAGACGGGAAGGGGACGCCGGAAGAATTCCGCGACGTCGGCCGAAGGCGTGACCACTGTCGTGGCCGGCGGCAAGACCTCGGCAAAGAACAGCGCCAAGGGCGCCGGAAAGACCCGAGCGCCGAAGCAAACCACCGCAGCGGCAGCTCCGGTCCTTGACGACATCGCGGACCTGCTTCAGCTCGAAGAAGAGAATGCACGACTCCGTAAGGCGCTGGCCGAAAAGCTGCGGGCCGAGAACGCGGACCTGCGCAAGCGGCTCGGTCTTTCCTGATCGTTTTCGGTGATGGTCGATCGGTCTGCGCGATCGGCCTCCTCCTACATTTTGGTGGCTTACGGTCCTAGCAATGGGTGCCGACGCCACCGCGTGAGATGAGGGCGCACGATGAAGTCACCCTGGAAATACCTGGCCGGTTTGACGTCTTTTGGCCGGACGATCAAGGAGCCTGCGAGCCCGCCGGAAGCCGAAACGTCGAAGCCGGACGAACCATCGTTCGCTCCGGAAGAGGGCATTCCGGCACCCTTGGATCGGAGCGACGACGGTGCAGGCGCGACGGTTGACGTGCCCGACAAGCCGACAGACCCGACTGGTAACCTCGTTGTCCCGGTCGAAATAGTCGAGCAGGTGTCCGCGGCCATTACGGTCGATTCGCCGCGCGCCGACGAACACGCGTCAGAACGCGGACAATCGGCGCAACCGAGAAAAGTGCAGCGGCGCGTCACGAAGCCAAACGCCAGGCCAGTTGCTGTTAAAGCGATTCAGCCGAAGGAAGCGCCCGTCGTCGGGCGGCCGCCGCCGGCGTTGTTCGACGAAGTTGCTGCTCTGGATGAAGAGGTCCGGCAGCTGAGACGGCAGCTCACAGAAAAGCTGCGGCTGCAGAACGAGCAGCTTGCAGGATTGCTGAAGCGGTTTGACGCATCGTAATCTGAGCGCGCTTTTCGACGATCGTTTGACCCGAGCACGACGAACGCAACATTGAAGTGGCATAGCATCCACACGTTCCCCGCCATGTCTTCCATTCCCGCCTCTATCTCCGAATTGATCAGAGCCGCCAATGAGATCGAGAAGCTGACACCGCACGAGATGAGCCGTCTTCTTGACCGGTCTGTCGACACGATCCGCGATACGCGCGAGCAGACCGGAAGGGTTGGTCGTCGGCGCGCGAGGGACATTCTGATCGATTTGCAGGTTGCGTCGTCGCGCGCCCGAGATTTGTCACCAGAGGACGCGAGAGATACACTTCTCGATGCGGCTGACCTCATCCGGGCGCTGCGGATCATGCAAGACGGTGAGGAATGAGCTCCGGTATCCGCTTAAGCGCGATTTCAGCCCAAATACCGTCTCCATTCGTGGGCCATACGTTCTCACAGTCGGGGTTGCGCATCTCGCTCCTATCCGCCCGACCGAGTGACGCCGGAAGCATACTGTTGCCGCTTACATATCTTGTTGCCGTCTCAAGGCTTCCTATCTGAAATAGCAGCCTCGACACGGAGCGCCGAGATGGATCAACAAGGTAGACAAGCGGTCTCCGACCATCCAATCGAAATCATACCGCCGAAGCGCGACAACAGGAGCGCGCGCGACACCGTCACCTGCCTCTGTTGTCAAAAGAAGCGCCCAGCGACGAGCATGGACTCAGACGGTTGTGGGATCTGTGAAGAGTGCCTGGCGTCCTGATGCTGTCAGCGTGCGCATATCGTGCCTAGTTCGCTATCGTCGATGCTGTGCCTGGTTCAAGCAGCAGCAATCTGTCCTTCGCCGCGATGGTTCCGCAGTCGTCCGATCAAGCAAGACTGAGCCACGGACTGGGCAGCTCAAACTGACCTGACGTTTTCAGCTTTCGACTTTCCCGTCCTGCGATCCTGGCCAATCTCGTAGCTGACCCTTTGACCGTCTCGAAGAAGGCTTCCCCCGTCGACCGCTGATACGTGGACGAACACGTCTGTTCCGCCGTTCTCAGGAGCGATGAAGCCGTAGCCCTTGTCCTGGTTGAAAAACTTCACGGTACCAATTGCCATAGACGTCCTCGTCAGCTGAGCAGGCTTCACAATACCATTGAGCTTATTCAATGAGTTACCCTCCCGCAACTGCGTATACAGCCGAGTTTGCTGGCCCGCCCAACCCGTCGCCCTCGATACGAGTTCTTGCTTTATCTGCAACCTGGGGCGCGGGCGCATCTGGGCAAGCGTGGAACAGCCGCCCACGGTGCGAGTGCGTCGCGGCGAACATTCCTGGGAGCATGGTGTGTTTTGTGACGCGGCTGAACCCGCGACGTCCGGTTTCAAGGGGAGGGGCCGAGGGGCGCCGCCCCCTTCGCCCCTTCAAGCACCTGCCGCCCACCTTCCTCCACGCCACTGACGTTCCGCTCCGTGCAGCCGGGTCCCCGCGCAGTTGCTTGCACCCCAATCCCCCGCTGTTCCGCACGAGCTCGGAAGCAGGAGCGAGGGGCTCCCGCTTCGCGAGATCAAGGAAAGGGCAAGGAAATGGCTAAGGCAAAGGCTATCGAGACCACCACCACCGTCAGTGACATCTATGAGCGGATCACCGCACGCATTGTCGAGCAGTTGGAGGCGGGCACACGGCCCTGGATGCAGCCATGGGGCGCTGGTGGCACGCCGGTGAGACCGCTGCGACACAACGGGATTGCTTATCGCGGCATCAACACGGTTCTGCTCTGGATGACGGCGGCCGAGCGCGGCTACAGTTCGAACTACTGGATGACGTTTCGGCAGGCGCAGGAGCTTGGCGGCAATGTCCGCAAGGGCGAGAAATCCACTCTCGTCGTTTATGCCAATGCGATTGAGCGGAAAGAGACTGACGAGGAGGGCGAAGAAGTAGAACGTCGCATTCCGTTCATGAAGGGCTACAATGTCTTCAACGCCGGCCAAATCGAAGGCCTGCCGCAGCATTTCTACGGGACCGAGGCCGAGCCGGGGAACGGTCAGCGTAAGCAACGCGTCGAAGCTGCCGATCGATTTTTCGCTAATCTTGGTGCTGACATCCGCCATGGTGGCAACAGGGCGTTTTACCATCCCGTTGGTGACTTCATTCAGATGCCTGTGTTCGACGCTTTCATATCGGCCGAAATACACGCGGGGACCCTGGCGCATGAATGTGTTCATTGGACGATGAAGAGCACCCGCCTCGACCGAAACCTTGGCCGCGACAAATGGGGCGACGAAGGCTACGCCAAGGAAGAACTGGTCGCCGAACTCGGCAGCGTCTTCCTCTCGGCTGACCTTGGCATCGCGATCGAGCCGCGGGAGGATCATGCGGCCTACATTGCGTCCTGGCTCAAGTGCCTGAAAAACGAAAAGCGCGCCGTGTTCCAGATGGCCGCTCATGCCGAACGCGCGGTTGCCTACCTGCACGGACTGCAGCCAGGTTCGAATGTCGCGACCGCGACTGCAGGCAATCCGGCCGCCGCGTGAGGTGCATCGCTCTATATTTGCTTCCAGGTTGGGTGGCTCTTCTCAGATCCCGCCTGGAAGCATTTTGCGGGCGGTCGCCCCGCGCGCGGGGCGACAAGATCAAGTGGTCTGTTTTTCTGGCCGCGCCCGCGTCCGCGGGCGATATCCGCGCCGCAGCTTGCGGCGCGCCAAATCAAGGAAGAGGCCGACCGCGCCTTCTTCGCGCGAAAACTGATGCGCCACCGTTTGTCCGCGCGCGCCAATCCGTCCCCAGCGACGTGTGAGGCAGATTTCGCCGAAGAGGTTGCTGCCGATCTCGAGCGAATAGAACCGCGCCATGTTCTTCGTCGCGTCCTTGCGTTCGATATAGAGGCGATAGGGCTGCGTGATCATGCGCGTAGAGTCGCGCGTTGCGCCGCGCCCGTCCAACCACACTTATGAATCGATTGAGCCTGACCGATTCATTTTCGTGATGGACCGGTCTGTCGATGCGCAGCGATCGCCGCCCGCGAGCTGCCAAGTCGGGTGCCACGGCATCTATCTAGCGCGGGTTTTCCTTCCTTCTCAGAAGGGCGATCCGGATCGCTTCTGTCTTTGTCGGTTGAGCTGGAGATGCCGACTTGGGCTTGCTGGATCCATCGCGCGCCTGGAAGCCTTCATACTTGCTGAGCGCATCCATCCGGTCGGCATCCGAGACAGGTTCGACCGGGACGCCGTTGATGTCATGGCGAAGGGACCCGGCTCGCGCGACCGCGATTTGATAGCTTCGCGAGTGCACATAGGTTGCCACCGCCTTGCGCAGAGCCGAGACGCTGACTTCCGGTTTCAGCAGGGGACGGACGTCATTCCAGAGCCCGAGCGCAAAGGGTCTAACCGGGTCACCAACTTTCGCCGGAAGGATCCCGATTGGCCGGGTGAGGAGAGCGTTGATCGCCGCGGTTTTCGCGACCTCTCGTTCGCGCGCCAGAATCGGCGCAGAGCGCGTTCGGGGAGATTTCGTCGCGTCCGCTTTCTGACCCATCGCAGCCCCCGCCAATCCAGGATGTCACGCTTTAAGAATACGTCATTCGACGGCACGAACCAGCGACATCAACTTGAGTTCCAAAGCATCTATAGCGTGTGTGCCGGAACGTGAAGTGCGGCGAGCTACGGCCCACCTGTGCCGTGAAGGAGAGGCGCACCTGCCTGATAATTCCTGTAGTAGACGGCGAGTCGTCTTTATCCTATCGGTTGCACATGAAAACGAGCCTGGAACATCTTCCCGAGAAGAAGCAGCGCGAGCTTGACCGCGTCGTGGAGATCCTCCACCAGGAGTTTGCCGATGCGCTCGAGGGCGGCTCGGCCGACTTCAAGAAGCGCGGTCGGATTCTGAAAATCATCCTGTTCGGTTCCTACGCCCGCGGCACCTATGTCGACGAACCGCACACGATGAAGGGCTACCGTTCTGATTACGACATCCTTGTTATCGTCAATTCGAAGAAGCTTGCGGAACCGGAATATTGGGACAAGGCGAACGACCGGTTGATGTGGGACAAAACTGTTTCGACGCCGGTTGGGTTGATGGTTCATGGCGCCCGGGAAGTGAACAACTTCCTCGCGGATGGCCAATATTTCTTCGTCGACATCCTGCGCGAGGGCATCGTGCTCTACGAACTCGATGATCGGCCGCTGGCGGAGCCGCGCCCACGGATGGAGCCGAGATTTTTGCCAGCCGGGGGAGACTCAAGGAAGCAGCCTTTTTGTTGCATCAGTCAATAGAGCAAGCCTATTCAGGACTGCTGCTCGTCCTGACGAACTATAGTCCGCCGTCGCACAACCTCAAATTTCTCCGAGGCCTGGCTGAGGATCGCGACCAGCGGCTGATCGAGGCTTGGCCGCGCGACCAGCATCGTTTTACCGCCTGGTACAACATCCTCAACGAAGCCTATGTGAAGGCACGCTACTCCAAGCACTTCGAGATTACCGACGAGGGGCTCGGCTGGCTGCTCGAGCGGACGAAGCATCTTCTTCAGCTTGTTGAGACAGTTTGTCAGGAGCGGCTAAGCGAACTCGCACGGGCGGCGAACGCGCCCTAACTCTGCGCTCGCGCGCAAGTCAGCCCGTCATCAAGCCTCGGCTTTCGTCTTCGATCGGCCGAGCGGCGCGCCCATCAAAGGTGCGACAGCCTCGAGCACCGCAGGCGCGAGCTGAAATTGCCGCGCCATGCCGCGTCCCATGGAGTTCTTGCCCATTTCCTCGATCAGAAGGCCGCGCTCTACGAGCGGGTCGACCGTCTGGGCAGCTACGTTTCTCGCGAGACCGGTCATGTCAACGAGTTGTGCCAGCGTGATCGGCGAGGCGGTGGCATGCAGTTTCTCGACCACGATCACCGTCATGAGCGCGATCTGTTTGAGACGGGCAGCCGACGTTTCGTCCTCCAGCGGATTGGCCATGATCTGCCTGGTGACCATAGTCAAAAGCGCAAGTTCAAACTGCATCGAATGCTCCCTCGAATTCTGGGTCAGTATAACAGGCGAGCTTCGCCGCAGTGATCGGGCTTTGGGCCTGCAACGACTTCAGCTCTCGGGCCGAAGCTTCCCTCGGAGACGGTCAAAACCGCTCAAGCATTCTCTTGAGCTCTGCATTTTGCGCACGAAGCTTGTTTGCCAACAGGTGCCGAAGACGCTTGTTTTCGGCTTCAAGCGTGGCCAAATCGTCCGAGGTAGTCGCTGCTGTCACAGCCCTCGCCGGTGGCACATCTTTTGCGCTCGGAACAGGTGCCGGCAAGACCCGAGCAACTCGTTTCCGAGGAGCCTTTTTGGGGGCTTTAACAGTCTTGAACACTGTTGCCGGCTCGATTGCGGTTGGCGCGGGCTCGGGAACCTCATCGGTGACAGCTGAAACGGATCCGAGGCTGCCTGCGCTTATCAGATTTGTGGGCGGCTCAAGAGCGACATCTTCTACCGCAAGCTCGCTTGCAGGAATTGAAACATTTGTGCCAGGGTCAGGTTCCCTGACGTCTTGAACAGAGGCCTTCCCGGCCCTGAAGAGATGATAGGATTGATCTTCAACCTCGCGGGCAAGAGCCTTGAGATCGGTGTTCCCCCAAATCGAGTTTGCCCCACTTTTTGGCAGGCGGCGGCCGGATTTGAACTCAACAACGAATCTGCGCTGTGGTTTTTTCATAAGTTCTGAACCTAACGGTAGCTTGAGGCGCCGTGCCTAATGTGGCTCCTTACAGCGATGGACTCCTCGTTTCAACGGTCCTAAGCGAGAGCGACTTGCTGCGCTGCCTCGCGCGGACGGCCACCGTCCGTCCATACCGGCGGTCGCTCGTACCGGTGATACTTAGCTTAGTCTTGTTGCGTGGGCGTCATGCGCTTCAGGAGCCCGATCAGATCGCGCATGGTGTCATGCGGTAGGTGCTCAATGAGCCTGGTCAGCGTCCGGCGATCCTCTGCCTCTTCCGGTGTCTTGCCCCACAGGTGGGGAGCGGTTTCGAAAATCATGTCCATCGGCATGAAGCCCATCAGTTCGCAGAGATGAATGAGGCGAGGAACCGTCATGCGCGACTCGGAGCGTTCGTACCTTCCATAAACGGACACGGAAAGTCCAAGCAGCTGCGCCAGCTCGGCGCGGGAAAGCCCCTTGTCCTCACGAGTTTTCTTGAGAAAAGCGGATATGCGCTCGTCCATCTCGTGCGATGTTTTAATGCCGTCGAAGCCAGTCTTGCGATAGACGGGCCTCTCCAGTTCTGGATCGTTTGTTTCCACTAAATCCCGCGCACCCATATAGCTGCTTAAATCGCTCACCGATCATACCCTCTTATGCAAGCCGCCCTCGGCAGCCACTCCGCACCAAATTGCATCGATTTGCCTTGCTCCATCTCAGATGAACGCTTTGGAGTCCACTATCTTTTTGGGGGTTATTTTCGATGGTGAGCTTCCTTCAGGCGGTGAACCGAAATGCTTCAACATTGCCCGGAGCTTCGAGCCTATTTGCATCTAAGAAAGAGCAAACAGGAGAAAAACGCAATTAGCGATTCTTAGCGGCTACCATCTTCAACCTTCGGGATTTGCATTGAAAACAGTTGCAATTTCTATCTCGCTGTCAGGTCGAGTCGCGCCACCAGCTCGCAAGCGAGTTCTTCGTCGGAAACTCGAAGGCAACGTCTGACGTTCAACTCAGAGCCAATACGATGCTCAATGATGTCCGATTTCGCCCATGCGAGCAGCTGCGGTCTCGCTTCGACGTCCGTTGGCCACGTAACGTCTCGGGCATGGCGTCAGCAGGATCCTCTTGAGGCAATATGCTCTCGGTGAGGCTTTCATTCATGTCGTCGGGCGGCTGGGTGATGCGCCTCGAGGACCCAGCCGAAGAGAACGAAACGGCGGTCGACCTTCTATCAATAGCCGTTATCTTTGAGGTATTGATCGATTGCCGCCTGCATTATCTTGGTCATCTTCACGTCGTTCTCGAAGGACGCTCTTTCCAGCCGTTTCTTCGTTTCATAGTTCAATGGGCAGTTGACGTAATGTTTAGATTGGCGATCGTGGGCCCTCTTCAGGTCACGCAGCCGAACTCTCGAATCTTCTCGTTGTAGGGCTTTGCTCACCGACCGCTCGCGCCGGGCTTCCTCTGTCGGCGCTATCAAGCGGCTTGGCGGCTGATCGGTCTCAACATCATGCGGTGCAGAGGCCTGATGCTGGTTTTCAGCGCCAGCTTCCTCTGACGGCCGCTCCAAGCTCAGGGGAGCATCATCCCGCTTCGCAGCTGGGTCCCCTGTACGGCTGCGACGCGGTGCGACCGCAAAGTCTGAAACCGTTGTTTGACCCTTAGCCATTGGCCGTTACCTCTTTCTTTCCGGAGAGAAGGTCTTCGATGTTCTGAACCAGGCTCATCACTTCGGCTCTCGCTTTTTTCACCGGATCCGTGAGGTCCAGCATCTGCAAAGTACCGTAGCCATTTCGGATCTCACGATAGCAATTGCGCTCCATGAGTTCGGTCTCGAGCAGATAGGAGTCGTAGCCACCTTCTCGAAGGTTCTCCACAAAAGGTCTGATCAGTCGATACGCTTCAAGTGCTCTGGCCGGCAACGTTATCCTGGTGACTAAATTGGCGTGGGGGATCAATCGTCCTACTTTGTCTGAGATATCCGCCGTGTCAGCTGCGGCCTGTCCCGCCGCTTTGATCTCGTCCTGGTTCGGCTGGATTGGCGTGAGCACGATATGTGATCCGGCGATGATCGCATCTCTCAGAACGGTGTCCTGGCCGGGAGAGTCTATCAGGACGACATCGAACCTGTTCGCGTCATTTTCCAGAAGCTGTTCGACGGCGGTTTGGCGGGCTGCGGTGACCAGCTCAATGTTTTCAGGGAGGTTGTCTTTCGCCTCGCTGCGTTTCCACCATTCCTGCAGGTTTTGCCGGCCGTCGGCATCGACGAGAAGAACGCGCTTTCCCTGAAGGGCGTATTCCCCGGCTATCAGAATTGCCGCTGTCGTCTTTCCGGCTCCGCCTTTGCCGCTCACCGCTGAAATGCATAGAGGCATATGTGGCAACTCCTCTTGCCAACCGATACATATCTCGGCCGCTAGTTGGGTGTCCGGCGCGGCTGTTCAGGGCCGAGAACGCACACATGATGTGAGCAATCGCTCACACGATATCGCAACATGCTACTACCATGCGGTGTAGTCCATCTCTGCCTTTAAACCAAGTCCGCACCATGTGAATAATCATCCCCATGATGTGTCGGTATGTTTATGTGACCACATCGTGTGGAATCTTCGTGGTGCTAACTCGTGTGGAGTTTTCACACGAAGCCCCTGCGGTTGCTCCTGCAGGCGCCGTCAGATTAGTGAACCCCGGAGCCGCGTAAGGCCGGCTTTGACGCTCGCACGGAAGCGGCAAGGGCGAAGAGCGGAGCGTCCCTTGCGGCTGAGTACGAGGGGCAGACAAAGGCCTTCAGAAGCGGATTTCGGAGGTGAACCCTGGTGAGCGTTTCCACGATTGAACGACCGGGCGAAGTCCCGGTCTGAAGGAATTGAATGGGCGAGCGAAGCAATTGCGGCTCGAAGTTGTTAGGTTGAATTGATCTATATTGAGAGTGGCAGGATACGGAAAAATGTGCTACGCCATTTTCCTGCAATCGAGGGACGAACCCTCGATCATCTGTCGCAAGCGCCAGTAGGGGGCCAACGGCCAAATGGATGAGGGGAAGTTCAACGCTCTTCTTGAGCCGCCGAAGAAGGATCGCACTCTGCACGTGCGTGTCACGGATGACGAACATGCGGCGATCGAGACGGCTGCCGCCGCCGCCGGCATGACAGTCTCCAGCTTTTTCCGTTCCTTGAATCTGGAAGGGGCGGGCGTTCGGCCAATCCTGACCGGCGATGATCGCCTGGTTATGGCGGCGCTGCTTGAAGACATGCGGATGATCGGCATTAACCTGAACCAGGTCGCGAGGTCGCTCAACAGCGGTCGGGGCGTCCACCCGAGTGAGTTGGACATCAACCTCGAGAACGTGCAGCGGGTTCAAGCCGCCGTCATGAGCGAGCTCCGTGCTCTGACCCGGCGCGCTGGTTATCAGCGCCGAGGGGAGAAGTAGCGTTTGGAGTTCTTCTTCGGCGCATTCACCAGTGAGTGGGAGCAGCGGCGCGCAGCGCTGTTGCATGAAATGTCGTCTGGTGGGCGTCGTGCTTCGGCCGAGGAAGAGATGCGGAAGCGCCTGAAGAAGATGGCGGAGCTTGGCTCGGCTGGTGGCGGTGGAGGCTCCGGCACTTCTGGTGGTCGAGGGGGTACGGGGAAGGGACGGAGTGCGCCTCGATCACAAGCGGCGCCGGCGAGCGTAGCTGGCCGTCCGATCGAGGTCAGGTTGGCGGCAGTCGCGAAGGGCAGCCAACCCGCCGTCGTGAAAATGGCGTCCTATGGCGGCGGCGCTCGCGTCGGTGCCATGTTGAATTACGTGTCTCGCGCCGGGGAGCTTAAGGTCGAGGATGAGAGTGGCCGAATCCTGGAGGGTCGCGAGGATCTCGCCCGTGTCCGGGGAGATTGGGATCACCTTTTTCAGAACCGGGCCGAAAGTCGAGACATCGGGAATTTTACGGTCGAAATCGCGACTTCGGCCTTCGCATCAGACGAGGCAATGCACGAGCTGGTGCGAAGCTCGTTGACGAGCGGCTTTGGCGGTCGCCGCTATGCCTATGCCGTGGAAAAGAGCGGCGACGGCTCTCTGACGGTTCAAGGGCTCGTAGTGCTCAGGAGTGGGCAGGGGGAGCGGCTGACGGGCGACGCCAAGGCTGCAGCAATCATCCAGAGCCGATACGACACCAGCGCGGCCGCTCGCGACGCGGAGGTGAAATTCTCGTTTCAAGGTTATGGCAATGGCGTCGAGTTCGGCGCCAGCCGTCTGCGCGACTTGGTCGAACGGCATCAGGACCTCCGCGACGATCGCGGCCGGCAAATCGCTGACGAGAAGACAGCGGGTGGTCTGGTACAGAAAGAATGGCGCGGCGAGCTGCACAGCCGAAAGAGCCGAGATGTGATGCATGTCATCATGTCGGCGCGGGCCGGAACAGACGTTGCGGCATTCGAGGGGGCAGTGCGCGAGTTCCTGGCGCACCAGTTTGCCGGACATCGATATGTCTTTTCCGTGCATGATCCGGAGAGCGACCCGAAGGAGAAAGGAGAGGGGGGCAAGCGTCCGCATGTTCATGCCCATGCGATCGTTGCCATGAAATCGGATTCCGGCGATCGCATCGAAACGACGCCGGCCGTGTTTCGGGAATGGCGATCAGTCATGGCCGAGAAGGCGCGAAACCATGGCATCGAGATGGAAATGACCGATCGGCGCGAGTTTGCCAGCCCACCGGCATTCACGCGCACTCAGGTGCAGCCGGTGAACCGGGAAGGCCGCACGGAGCATGTCGGGACCAGCGAGGCGGCGCAGGCGCGGTATGACGCAAAGCGCAGCGGCCGACGGACGATCGCTAAGAGCGACAGGAGTCGGCAATACATCATAAAGGCGCAGGACTCGTGGCAGAAGATCGCTTTGGTGAGTGGGGACCGCCAAACCGTTGCCTATGCCGTAAGGCATGGAGAATACTTGCAGTCTGGACTTTCTGAAACGCAGGCGGAAACCAAAGCCACCGTAATTCATGCTGATTTTGGATCGAATTTCCGCACCAATTTGGTTACATTGGAGGAAATGGTTTTGGAGGGGCAGGAATTGCGCCAAACGTCACGAGCCGAATTTGAGGTTTACGAGAAAAAGGTGGAGACGGCCTTGTTCAAGCTGGAGCGCACCGTCGCGCCAGAGGATCGGGCTGACTTTGATGAAGTTGCGGGCCTGGCCCGGGATTTCGTCAACCAGAAGCGTGAGCTGGTGGAGCTCTACGAGCAGCGCAAAGAGGCGTTGGCGGAGCAGGGCGTCGAAGAACCGCGCGATGCGCCGCGTGATCCAGCCAATGCCGAATGGGATGCGGCGGTTGCGAAACACGGCCAAGCCATTGTCGAGGCCGGCAACGAAGCCATGATCGACATCGACCATTACCGCGAAGGTCTCGATCGGATCGAGGCAGGTGAATTTTCGGCCGACCGCAAGGAGGCGATGCAGGCTGGTCTTGATCAGGCGATTGAGAAAGCTGCTCATTTGGCTGTCGAAGGTAACAGCTACGTTCGCGAAGTGGCTGAGCATAATGCCGATCTGCAGCGAGCGATCGGCCAGGCGGAGACCAACATCGGTAGATCGACGGAAGCGCCACCTTCGACCCCGGATGTTACCGTCGAGCAAGAGCGCGGTTTGCGCGGCGAGGAGGAAGATCGGTCGCCGCTCGACAATGACGCCCGAGAAGCCCACGACCTCGCTGCGGCTGTCGAGGCTACTAATCGCCTCCAGGATCGCCTAAATAAGGATCGGGAAGCCGCGCGGCATAGTGGAGAGACAACGCATACAGATCCCGCCCAGCAACACATCCCTCGTCTCGAGGAGCTCGAGCGGGAACAGATCGAACAGAAGGAACGCGACCGCGACGATCGGGACCGTTAAACGGACATGTTGAACGACAACCGCCAACAATACGTCGTCCAGAGCAACGATCCCAAAGGTGACGAGGGGTTCGGTAAGTTCTTCGGCGCGGTTATTGTGTTTGTGATGTTTCTAGGTTTCGTCCAGGTTGCCTATGAATCGGTCATGGCCTGGTATCATGACACGATGGTTTGGCTGAACGATACGGCGACCTATCTTGCCGGCTTCTGGCCGCTCTAAGGCTCAGCTTTTTTTTACGACATCGGCGTTTGTGCCGATCCGGTCGCAGGACTTGACCGCTTAGGGGGTGAGCGGAAGTTCGGAAGCCGCTTGGCTCCAGGTCTGCTGTGGGGGAAAGCGAACCGCACTTATCTCGTGGCTGGTGCTCCGAATATCCTTTGGACGACCTTGTCAGCATCCGCATCAAAGTAGCGGCCATGACTGAGCACGATCCGCTGCGGTCGCCAGGATTGGATCTTCCCGATCGCCGCGTTCGCCTTCCGTCGCTGAGCGAGTAGCGGCAGGCGCATGCCGAAGAATATTTGGCCGTGGGGATGATGCATCCCGGTAAGCCTGGTGACTGTTCGCCATGGCTCGGCAATCTTGTCCAATTCGATGTTGATGATCGTGTCGGTGAGTATCAGCGTTCTTGAGTCCTTGTGGAAGAAAATGAACTCCTTGAAATAGCCGCCAGGAAAGAGAAACTGATCGATATCCCGACGCCATTCTTCCGGCGCCGTGACGTCGAGGTCTCTCGTAAAGTCGACATCCACGTGCCGGGCCCGTGCCCGCCGGCGCACGCCTGGCGATGCCCAGGCGATTGTTTCGGGAAACGCTCTCGCCCATTCCCCGATGTGCGCATAATGGAACTGGTTGGGCGACACGAGATGACGAACCCTACCCAAGCCGCGCAGCTCCTTGGCCAGGTTCTCATCGAACTTGATCGGCGAATGAAGGAAGAGGTCGCCGTTCGAGAGACGCACCACCGTCATTCGGGTCGTGAAGGGAAGCGGCAACCTGATGCCGCCGACAGTCAAATACTCTAATGGGCCATCGACGATGCCGATGTCCGGCGCCAGCGCCTTATAGACGTTGATGGGTTCGTAGAGGGAGGCACCCATGTGCTGTCGGCCGCGAACATGCTGGGAAATACCTAAATTACTGCGCGGAGCGCAGGCTGGCTAGCAGGCGATTGTTCTTTGAGTCGGAACTTGCTCTGGACGTCTTCGATTGCTGGAAGCGGTCACGCTACTCGTGCCTCCAGACCTTCCACGCGGAAATCAGACGGAACGCGTCCAATGCCGGCGACAGTACTGCATCGGGCGCATTTCCGAGCAACCTGCCTCCAATGAACATCCCAGCGACTGAGCCAGCGGCCATGATGATCAGGAACGTCCGATTGCGTCTAAGCACGGCAAAGCTCTGATCTCTACTGGCCCGGTAGACTTGAAGGGCATTTTTGCGCGTAGCGCGAGCGTGACCCAGCCAAAAGAATCATTGTAGCCTACGGAACGAAGCTGGCGGTCTGGTGGCCCTTACGATGCCTTGGATTTCTTGGAAAACGAATGGCCAAGCCATGGAGTGCAGCAGGCACGAGCAATCGAGGCTTGTCGCGCTGCATTGCGCCACTCAGAGTATACGAATTCCGCGAAAAACTCCTTCGTAGCAGCATGTATCGAAGCGTCGCTAGAATGCAGCGACGCGGTGAAATTTGGCTATCAGGTCAGGTTCAAAGGAGCGACCCGGCATCGATAGGTCGACGCTACATCGGGCGGCCGCAACGGGTCGGTAGCCGTCTACTGACACTATTCGGCCGCCACGCCAACTTCGACGGGATCAGGTACAGTCGCGTCGAAGATATCCATGAAGTTGCGACGCGTGATGGGTGACCTCTCGCCGAGCTTTTCGACTTTTGTTTCGACCGTTGCCTTGAGCTGCACGGCCCGCGGCTTCAAACCCTCTTCAATCGCCTTGATCCGGGCTTCCATGGCAACCAGGTTAGCGGGCGCTTCCGCGTCGGTCCTAGCAGCCGTCGCCTTTGCCTTCGGCCGCAGCGCCTTTTTGTTGACGGTTCGCTTGGTGGGTACCTCATCCTTCGCATCTACTGGATGATCTTGCTTTTCGACCGCGTGCTCGATGGGCGCGACAGCGGCGGCCGGCTTCTCTTCCTTTACAAGCGGAGGAGGGGCCATTTCGGCGGACGGGTCTCCGCCTTTGGCGTACTCCGTAGTCGTCGCCGGCACGGGCTTCGGCGCCAGATATTCGACGTCCGGCACTTGCGGAATGTTTGCTTGAGAGAACGCCTCTGCCGATTTGAAAGGCTGCGTTTGGAAGAACCGAAGCTTTTCTCCGAAGATCGGCCTTTGTCCCTCGATGAGCAGGATCATCCTGTTCTCCGGCATTTGCCGGACTTCCTGCGGCATCATCAGGTCGCGCTCTCGAATTTGTTCGACTTTGGTGCGGCGAGGAAGGCCCAGCAACTCGATCGTGCGCGATTCCGACTGGTAGCGGATCGTGCGCTTTCCGAGCGCCCGTGACGCATATTCGGCGGTGGCCTGGTCATTGGCGCCGAGGACGAGCTGATAGCCGCAATTGCCGAGCAGGGAATGCCTCGAGGTCTCGCCGTAGATCTCGTCGAGGTTCTTGAGGTCTTGGATGATGAAAGCGAGCTTGATGTTATAGCCGGCCACATAGGGCAGCTTCGTCATGATCTCATCCATCCGCTTCAACTGCCGAAACTCGTCGAGCAGGAGGTACACGGGGAGGGAGTTGGGATCGTGCTCGAGCGTGAGAATGTCCATCACTTGTTGCACGAACAAGGTCAGGAGGGGGCGCAACAGAGTGATATCGGTGATATTCGGCGCCAGGTAGATTGAGATTGGCCGGCGCTTCATCGCCCGCAAATCCATGTCGGTGACATTGGTGGCGGCGACAATCCGCTCATTTTTGAAAGGCCGCATCGCCTTCTGAATGTCCAACAGGGCTGAGGCGGCCGCCCGTTCGGATAGAGCGATGTAGGAATTGAAGCTTTCGACGGTGAACTTCGACAGGTAGGGCTCTTTTTCCTTAATGTACTTCATGAGCGCCTGCAGATCGACGCCGCTGTTGAAGAAGGAATTGACCTCGCCGAGATTTCGCCGGTCCTTATAGAATGGGCTTTCGGTGATGTAGCTGATCACGCCGGCAAGGACTTGCTGTGCGGTCGCTTGCCAGACGGAATTTTCCGATGCCAAGTTTTCGGGCACCAGGATGCTGGCGATGTTTTGTATGTCGGTCGTCCGATTTCCGCGCTCGGAGCGCACGAAATCGAGCGGGTTGTAGCGATTGGTTGTTTCCGAGCCCGGTGCGAACAGGAAGACCTGGCTTCCACTCTGGCGCCGATAGCCCGCGGTTGCCTTGAACACCTCGCCCTTGAGATCGGTTACGATCATCGAACCTTCATGCATGAGCGCATTCGGGATCACATATCCGGCGCCCTTGCCGGAGCGCGTCGGGCCGATGATCAGGTGATGCCGGTCGTCCTTCGTGCGAAGAATGCTGCGCCCGATGCGGCCGAAGATATGGCCCTGCTTGCGGAACCATTTCCCTCGTCGAAGCGAGGCCATGTCCTGAAAAGCAGCGTCTCCAAGGGGGTTGGTGATGGGCTTGAGACCGATATAAGCGACGAGGCCTGCAACCAATAGTGCCGGCGCGATCGAGCCAAGCGCGACCTTCTGCAGCGAAGGGCTCGTTCGATAGAGCCAGAACTGTTGGATTGGAGCAAAAGGATTGCTGGTGATGGTTGTTTCGAGAATCCGCCCGTCTTTATAGAAGAGCTGAAGACCCAGGCCGTAGCCAAGCATCCAGACAACAAACGCTATCCCGACGCAGAAGAGGACATAAAAGGCCTGGAGCCCCTTGGTCATGTTTCATCCCGGGCAAAGAAAATCTCAGAAACGCCGCGCTTGCCGCCTTCTCGGCGGAGTTGGATGACGATCGGGATCACCATCTGGATATACGACATGAGATCCTGCTTGGAGAAACCGGCCGACATGCCGGCTTGCTGCATCATCATGGCAAGCTGCTCATAGGCACCCATAGGTGTATCCGCGTGAACCGTGGACATGCTGCCCGGATGGCCGGTGTTGATCGCTCGGAGGAAGGAGAAAGCTTCCGAGCCACGAATTTCGCCGACGAACAGGCGGTCCGGGCGCATGCGCAGCGACGACTCGAGCAGGTTTTGAATGGTCACATCCGCTGTGCCCTGGTCACCCTTCGACGCAATCATGTGAACCGCGTTTGCTTGCGGCGGGAATAGCTCTCGCGTGTCTTCGAGCGTGATGATGCGTTCATTTGAGTTCACGCTCTTCAGGCAAGCGTTAAGGAAGGTCGTCTTACCGGAGGAAGTACCGCCACTAATCAGGATGGAGACCCGTTTGGTGATGGCGGTATGGATGAATTCATAGATCCGATTTGCGCGCAGATGCCCAATCAGCTCCCGGTCAATGTCGCTGAGACCCCCAACGGCCACCGATACCTTTTCGAGTGAGCCGTTTTCGCGATACTCCTCGAGCGTGAAGTTGTTGACCACCTGCTTGCGGATCGAGATGGAGCCGCCTTCGGGTGCCGCCGGCGGCAGGACAATCTGAATACGCTCACCAGTGGGGAGCGCGGCGCTGAGGATCGGCTTGGCACGGCTGATAAACTGGTTGGTTGCCGCCGCAACGCGCTCACCGATGTTCTGGATTTCATCGAACGTCAGCGTTTCGATCAGGTGATGCTCCATATGATCGGCGCCGAACCGCTCCACGTAAACGTGACCCGGCTTGTTGACCGCGATTTCCACCACCTTTGGGTCGTCAAGAAAATGCTTGATTGGTTCGAGGGCGCGATTGAGGAAGTAATGCGGATCGCGCCTGATGGTACTGGGGTTACCTGCCGCGACGTTCACGCTGAATCTCCTTCATCGCTTCGGTGACCGGATCATCGTACATGGCGCCGAAATCGAGGTCCTGACGCACATAGACAAAGACGCGCTCGCCTTGGCTGACGCTGATGGTTGGAGGAATGCGGAGGTTTTCGCCCAAGACCTGGTTCGCCATGTCGGAGAACGTCTCGGCGATCGTTTCGCGGGCCAGTTCTTCGCCACGCTGTGCGTCGCTATCGTCGTCACCGAACGCCTGGTCGCTTCCATATCCCGTCAGGAAGCTGGCCCCGGCGCCGACGACCGAAAGCATGATCGCCGAGCCGAACCGCTCTCGCCATTTGTTGCCGACATTGCCGGTCAAACCGGATCGGCCCAAGCTGTCTGCCCCGATTGAATTGAGCCGCACTGAGACGCCGTCGTCACGAAGAAGCCGGGTCCAGATGACAAAGATGCGTTTCTGCCCGCGCGTCACTTCGGACTGGTATTCGCCGATGAGACGGGTCCCGGTCGGGATCAACACGCGCCGGCCGTCGAACGAATAAACGTCCTGCGACGTGATCGCACGAATCTGACCGGGAAGGTCGCTATTGATTGCGGTTTCGAGAATCCCGGGGATCAAAGTTCCCTCCGGAATCATAGCGTCGATCCGCTCGATCTGCCGAGCCTTCGCGGTTCGGTCGGCAAGGCTCGAGGCCGCAGCTAAGTACTTGCTGTTGCGATCCTCGCCGGCAACGGACAGTCCGGTATCTCCTTCATCCGACAGACTTCCGCTGCCTGTCCCGTTCCCTTTTTGATCAAGCGAGATCAGGCCGGACTTATACCGGTCGGGAAAGTCCTCGACAGGGGCCATCTCTGGGGCTTGTTCAACGACCTCAGGGGGAACTGGAACCTTGAACTCGGTCGTGTCGACAGGCGCCTCTTCAACTACCTCAGGAGGCTCAGGCAGCTTGATAATTTCCTGCTCGGGCCGCGGCTGTGGCTTTTCTTCATCACGCACAAATGACGGTGGCCGGAAGGTCGTGGTTTGAAACTCCTCCTCGCTATCAGCGACGTCACGCGGCTTTTCGTTGGCTGCGGCAAGGACGAAATAGGCGGCCACAGCCCCACCCACGATGAGGGCAGCCATGCCCAGGGACTGGTTGCGACCGACACGACGATTGCTGACGGCCGTCTCGTCAGCCGCAGTCATGGCTTCAAGTTCGGGGCTGATCTTCATTCGTTGCCGCTCCTTCTTCGTTTCGCCGCTTTTGTGTCGTGGGCGGGACCGAGAATGTCAGGATCCGGAGCGCCGAAGTCGGGCTTGCGAAGGTTGAAGATGCAGGTCCACTGGTTGCCGTCGCGCAGTGTGTATTGCGTCGCAACGCCATCGACGACGGTGTATTCGCCCTCTTTCCTGAAATTTCGCAGCGTCTCGGAAAAGTCGGTCTGGACGGCAAAGATCGCCGGAACCCGGCTGCCGAATTTGAAGAAGGTTTTCTTGCCGTCGTCGAAGATCATTGCCGGCTTCAGCGCCGGGTCGCCGGAAAACGAATAGTCGATGTTGACGTTCGCCTTGTCGATGTTCGACATGTTCGGGTTTGCCGCCCGGTACTCGGCTTCCTTGCGGAGCGAGGCATTCAGATCTTTTTCGGGGTACACGAAACGGATCCCGAACACCTGCTTGCCGTCGGTCGGGGCATGGTCGTTGAGCTCGAGAAAGTAGATCCTCTTGCTGGTCACAACGTTCATGTTGGTGGCGACATTTTTCGCGATCGGTTTCACGAACAGGATGTTGCCTTTCTCAGACGGGGCAACCTGCCAACTGTCGGTGTCGCCAAGCGAGATCGTCTCGAACTTTTCGTCCTCGTCAAAGATGATCATGGTGGAAATGCCGTAGGTCGCCGAAACCTTCACGACGTTGTTGGACTGGTAGACTACGCTGGTCACGCGTGAATCGAGAGAGCCGGGACGGGGCGCTTGCGCCGCATAGACGTGAGTCATCATCGCGACCCCGCTCGCGACCGAAAGCAGGAAGCGTTTCATCACTCAGCGCCCCCTTGTGTTACCGTCTCCTGGTCGCGGCGATAGTTATAGACCTGGAAGCCCAAGGGGTTCTCGAAGCGCCATTCATTGGTCGCCGGCGTGTCCGTATAGCGATGGCGGACGACGGAAATGTAATGCCGGACGATCGAGTCCGTGTCCGATCTTTCGGTGGTCGAAAACCGGACCAAGGCCGTGCTCGCATTCGAGAAGGTGACGGACTTGATATCAACGGTCACCTTCTTGTTCTTGCCCAGGACCTTTGCCGGATTGTTGGGATTTGCTGCGCTGTAGAGCTCCTGCAGCTCGCGGGCTGCATCGCCAGTCGACAGCAGGGCGGCAATGCCGAAGTTCTGCTCGATGGCGAAGGGGTCGTAACCTTCACGCGATCGAATGTAACGAACGACATAGGCCTGAGTTACGGCCTGTTGGTCGGTGAGGTTTGCCGGACGGGTGAGACCGGTTTTGACCTCCATGTAGCCTGTGTTTTTGTCGACCTCGACGATATAGGGTTCAAAGCTCTTCAGCGGGACGAGCATCACCAAAGCTGTCAATGACAGCAGGGTTATCGCTGCGAAAATCGTCGTGACCATCCAGGCAAGCGTGCGCGATCGCTTGGCCTTCTTCACGATTTCCTGCTCCCAGCGATCGCCATCCTGAAAATAGCTCCGAAGAGCTGTTTCATTCGTTTCTGCCATCCGTTCTAGCCCTTACGTTCGCCCCTCAGCGAGGCATGCTGTTGTTGCTGATGCGGTTCTGCATCGCCTCAGCACTGGCATTCCTAATGTTGGCTCTCATGCCTTCGTGGGTCCGCGCCCTGGCCCGCATGCCTGCACTGCCAACGGCTCCCGCCAGCCCCTGTCCTCCCGACAGGGCGGACATAGGCGCGGAAATACCGGTCAACCGACCGAAAGCACGCGCAGCGTTGCCAATGCCGGCCGCTACGCCGCCGGTAATGCCCTGGGCGAGAACCTGAATGTTGAAGAGGACGAACGCGCCAGCGGCGCAGAGCAACAGGAACGCGGAGATGTCGCTGAGCTGAAGGCGCCTTTCGCTTGCAGCGCTGCTGACCTTTGTCAGCTCCGGATCCATTGCTGCGATCAGGAACGCGGCCACGACATAAACGAAGAGCGGGATCAGCGCGTACATCAGCACCTGTTGGAACCAAGCGACGCCCAAGCCTCTTGTCTGGTCGAACAGCATGCAGCCGATGAAAATCGGCGCAGTTCCGATCAGGACCCACATCATCACTTTGGCGAGCAGTAGGATCGCCAATGCCACGGCGATGAACACTGCTACGGCGAACATGATCAGAATGCCGACCATCGACGGCAGCACCGAAAAATAGCCCGACTGTTCTGCAAACGCGGAAGCGGCCTCGTTGGCGGTTCTCCAGATCATCGATAGGCCGTTGGTCGGTTCCGTGATGCCGGTGCCAGTGGCAGTCAGGATCGCCCGGCCGACGTCTTCCGGCGTGTCGTTCAGCCAGGAGTAGAACAGCGTGTTGAAGTAGTCCCACTCTCTCACGAGCGCGAGGATGATCAACATACGGGTCAGGCGCCCGATGATCTCGCTAACGCTGACACGGGCGGTCCCCATGAAGAGTTGCAGCCCGTAATAGCCCACATAGGCGATGAACATGATGGTCAGCAGCGGCACGATTTCGTCGCCGACGATCCCGTATGCTCTTGCTGAGAAATTCGCGCCAGTCTGTTCGATTCTATCCAGCAGCGCGCCAAGGAAATCGTTCATCGGTGGGAACCCATCCTCATTCAGTCGCCATCGCGTCGATTGCTGCGAAAGCTTCTGCCGCCTCGCCATTTACACTCGTCATCGGGCCGCATTCCTGACGAGGATCCGGCGCGTAAGAGGTGAGGTTGGCAGGCCTCTTGCAGGGCGCGGTCTTCTCTTTCGCCGCCGTGCCGCAACCGGCGAGGCTGGCCGCGATCACGACGGGAAGGAGAACCTGTGCTGTCAGGATGATTTTACTGGTCACTGTAGGTGAGTGCCTTCTTTGAGTTGGAGATGTCCGTCAGGCGACGCTGGTTATCGGCCTGGAGGGAGGACACGGCGCCGTTCATCACGCCGATCAATTCGTTGACCGTCAGGCCGGCTTGCACTTGAAGCTGTGTATTCTGGTCGATCGAACCCTTGATATCCTTGGCTTGACCGATGTTTGCACCCGCTTGCTCGAAAGACGTGCGGCGGGTCTGGACGGCCTTTTGCGAGCCGGTGACGAGGGCGGCGACACCGAGAACGGTGTTGACCATTTCCTCGTATGACTTGTCGCCCGAGAACGAGCTGCCTGTCTGGCCGGATAGGTTTTTCACGAGCTGCAGGCCGTTGATGAAGGTCGTCGCGACCTTGCCGATGTCACCGCCCATACTGCCGAAATTCGGGACGCCGCCTGACATAAGGCTGTCGAAGGACGGCATTTGAGAGACGCTGAACCCATTGCCAATGGCCAGGTTCTGCATCTGGTTGGCGTCGCTACCGCGATCACCGGTCACCGCCTGAAGGGTCTCCTGGACAGTTTTCAAGACTTCCTTGTTCGTGCCAAGAATCTTGTCGGTCGTCGCCGAGGTTTGCTGCGCAATCTTAAGATTGGCGCCGTCGATGACCGGTACTTGGGCGAGAGCTGTGGATGCAAAGGCCAGCGAATAGACCGTCACAATTAAACGTCTCATCGCAGTTCTCCTCATTGAGCGTTCAACATCAGTTTTACGTTGGCCTCACGTTCACGCTTCTGGACGCAAGCCTTCTCCGTCGGACTCCATTCAAGTCCTGCCCGAGGGTCGCAATGGGCAGTCACATCGCGATCTTCATCGTCAGTTCTGAAATCGCTTGTGCGCGACGATCCGAACAGGCCGCCAACATCGACGGCGCTACGAGAGTTCATGAGATCTGCCATCGTCGTGCCAAGACGAATGACCTGATTCATCATTTCGAGGTTGGCATTGCGGGCGCCGGAGTTGTGGTCCCAACTATCCTGGACCGTGCCGCTGTACATGCCGCCCAGCTGTTGCAGCCAGGACGCGACGTTTCCGCTGCTCTCACCGATCGCCTGGGAAGTCGCCATGGAATTAATCGTGGAGTTGCGCATGCCAGTGAAAGCCGTCGAGCCCCCGCCGTAATTCACCGGGATATTGGCGACGTCGGAACCGCCGAAGGCCGGCAGCCACTTTTGAGTGATGTTCGCGACGTACCCTTGCGTTTCCTTGAAAGGGGGGATCCCGCCATACTTCTGGACGTTCCCGGGACCGGCGTTATAGGCAGCCAGCGCCAGATTGGTGTTGCCATTGAAGCGGCGAAGTTGCTGTTTTAGATAACGCGCACCACCCCGGAGATTGTCCTCAATGTTGTGGGGATCGACTCCAAGGTCTTTTGCCGTGCCCGGCATCAGCTGAGAGAGCCCGATCGCACCGACGGGCGATTTCGCACAAGGATTGAAGCGGCTTTCCTGGTAGACGAGTGCCATGAAGAGCTTTTCATCGACACCTTCCTCCTGCGCGACACGCTTCACCAGTCCGGTAATTTCCGGATTGGCGGTCGCTGCCGAGGCTGGATCGCCGCCTCTCCCAGGCCGATAAATCGAGCAGGTCATCCCTTTGTTGACCGCGTACCGATCCCTATCGGTCTTCTCAATTTCAGTCGTCGTCTGGTCGCGCGTGGTATCGGTCTTGAGAACCTTGTCATCGATTACGGGCACCTGAGAGAGCGCCGGTGCGGTTTCGACGAGAGACAGTGCAGAAATTACCCACAAAGCAGGACTTTTCCTCATTCGGCCTTCTCCCATCCGCAGAATTCTGCCAGCCAGTTTTCAGGCTCGTCGCCATGTCGTTCCCGAAGCGCTGCGCATTCCTCGATCGTCTCCTTGCGCCCCGAGAGCACTTTCACGAGATCGGGCATGGTGGAGAGATCGAGCCGGGCAATGACCGAGTCATTGCCGTGTTTGATGAGGAAGGTTCGCTTTTCGGGTGGGGTATTCTTGATGAAGCTGAATTCCTTCACCGTCAGGCCAAAACGCTTGATGTAGCTCTCTTCGTCGGCGCGGGGGTTCGGGAAGTGGATGTTGGTTGCTGACTGTTCGATCAACGTGTGTGAGGCTTTTGCCTTGGCGATATCCGCCGCGGACTGGGTGCCGAAACCAACGATGCCGTTGAGCTTGCGGATGGTCTTCATCTTGTCGACGATGAACGCCGAAAAGGTCTCGTCCATGAGAAGCTGCCAACCTTCGTCCATGAAGAACATGACGGGGTTTCCGTCCAGCAGCTCATCCAACCGATGATACAAATACATCAGCGCCGGTGTGCGCAGGTCCTCGTTTCCGAGAATGTTCGTCATGTCAAAGCCGAACACACTCCGGCCCGAGAAGGAGAGGACGTCATGCGCGGCGTTAAAGAGCCACGCCTTTTCGCCGTCGATCCAGGGCCGAAGGCGCGAATGAAGATCGTTGGCATCCGCCCGCGACCGACCGACCAGCAACCCGGCCAGGTTCGGCAGATTCCGCTCCGCGGCAGGCTCCTGCATCAAACGGACGATTGCCCGTTCAAGCGTGTCCTCGTCTTCCTGATTGAATTCGCTCCGATCTCCGGAGCGCAGCATTGCCTTCAGCAGCCGAAGCAGGAATTCGCGGTTCGGGCCGGTATTCTCGAGCTGCAGCGGGTTGAAGCCGGTCGGCGTGCCTGGCGACAATACCTCATATGAGCCTCCAATCGCCCTTACAAAGATCTCCGCACCACGATCCTTGTCGAAGAACACGGCCTTTGGTGTCGGTGAAACGCGCATCGCCTGCGCGAGCAGGAACGTTAGTGCGACCGTCTTACCGGAGCCGGTCGGCCCGGTGACAAGGAAGTGGCCGATGTCACGGCGATGGAAGTTGAACCAGTATGGCGTTTGCGACGTCGTTTCGAGGATCGTGATCGGTAGTCCCCAATGGGTGCGATCAGCCTGCCCCGTTGCGAAATTGTGCATCGACGAGAGGCCGGAAAAGTTCGCGCTCGACAACATGGCCTTGCGGGCAATGTAGCTGTGATTGCCGGGCAATTGCGCCCAAAAGCCCGCCTCGAGGTTCAGGTCCTCACGAAGCCAATTGATGTTCATGTCAGTCAGGCACGCACCGAGTTCAGACACGGTGCGGCTCACGCCGGCGAGGTCGCGGGACAGGCACAGCAGCGAAAGATGGTGGAAGCCGAACACGGCTTCCTGGTTCATCAGGCTATTGAGCGCATAGTCGATGTCCTGTTCGACCGCGCTGCCGGATTCGTCCGATGCCCGGATTTGCCGTTGCAGACGACTTATCCGCTCTTGCGCAATCGGCTTGTCGGCGATGGTGAAAGACTGCGTCAGAATGAACTCGTGGTTCACCTGCAGCAGCCCGTCCAACATTCCCGGCCCGGTGAAGGGCGGATACTCCTTAATCGATAACAGTGCGCCAAAACGGGTGTCTTCATCGACTGCCGCCTGAGCCTGCATTGTCCGCTTGCTGAAATGCAGCCGCGACGTGCCAACGTAGTTGCGGATGCCCATGCGTGGCAGGCGCATCTTTCGCGGCACACCACAGGTGAGGATCGTGTTGATGAATTCGCAGGGTTCGGAATAGGGTTCGCCCTGTTCCTTCGTTTCATGCCCCTCGATCGTCGCCTCGTCGTCCTTTCTGCAACGATAGGTAATTCCAAGCGCTCGGGCGCCGTACTTATGCAGGTCGCGCACGATGTTGCCGATCAGCTCTTCAAGCTCGGAAACATCTTCACGGGTTTGCTGGACCCGTGCGTCTTTGCTGGCCACGTCGAGGAGCCTCTTTAGCGAGTCGCCAACGCCGAGAGCACCCCGCATTCCAGACTGCACGATGGTCAGATAGATTTCGTTGGTGAACATGCGCTTGTGACGCAGTTGCTCGACGTAGCGTCTGTTCAGAAGATCGCAGAATGGCTCGTCGAACGCGCCACCGATCTCCGTTTCGACTTCGCGGCGGATCACTGTGGACCAAAGGGAATAGCGGCTGGAGCCTAATGCGCGGATCATCGTGTTTTGCACGACGGATCGCATGTTAAGTTCAGCCTGGTCCTCAGTTTGGAAGAACAGCCCATCCAGCTTGACGACGCTCAAGAGTGGGCCGTTTTCCAATCCGATCACAGTGTCGGAGACATGTCTGAGGTAGGGGATATGGGTCGACATGGGCCGCTCGTTGCTAGCGACCCGTCCGAATCCAAGCTCTTCTTTTACCACTTTCAGCATGGTCACGGTCCGTACGAGTTGGTGCCCCAAAAACGCTTGTTGGGCGTGCGGGGCGTCTTGCGCGACGTCACCTGCAGCACGTCGAGGATCTTGTTGTCCCAGGTGCAAAGCGAGAACAGAACGATGTAGGCGACCGGCGCGATGAGCAGCGCGAGGAAGTGGTTCGTCGCCAGCCAGCCGATAATGGTGACCCCGACGATCAGCACCACCGCCATGTATGGCACGCCCCAAAGCGTTGGAGATCGGGTTAACCCAATCACCAACGGAGTAAGAGCCGGTTTTTCGTCGGAGAACTCGCTCATGCTCAGTTGCTGCCGACGGATGAAATCATCTGGTCGACGATCGCCGGGGCTCCGAACACAAGTCCAATACCGATAACAACCGCACCCGCTGTGAACCACGAGAGACGTCCGGCAAAGGCGAGGAACCCAAGGCCGATGACAGCAATGATCGCCATCAGGCGACCGAACGGGCCGGTGATGAAGTCAACGATCATCTGGACGGCCGTTTGAAGTGGCGCAAAGGCGCCTCCGGCGCCGCCGCCTGCCTGCGCAAGAGCAATATCGGCGCCAACAACCTGAATGGCGGCTACCATGCCGCACATCGCCACAAGCTTCAGCGCTCGGGATTTGTCCCTCTGTACACCCGTCTGCATGTCTCTCTCCTTTAGAAGTGCATTACGCCACCGACAAACGTGCCGGTTTTCTTCACGGCGATGACGCCGGCATCGCCGCTGCCACCCGCATCTGAGACCGCTTGCGAAGCGGCTATTCTCGCCTTGCCTTTTGCCGACGGCATCGGCAGGCCGATCTGGTAGTTGACCACCTTGGCGACGTAGCTGACGGTTTCCTTAAACGGCGGGATACCGCCGTGCTGATAAATCCGCTGTTCGCCGCTGTTGTAGGCGGCCGCAACAAGGAGGGAGTTTTGGAACTCGTCGAGGAGCGCCCGCAGGTATCTCACCCCGCCCTCGATATTCTGAGCAGGATCACAGATGTCCTCGACGCCAAAGCGTGCAGCCGTCGCCGGCATGAGTTGCATCGGTCCGCGGGCGCCCTTTGGTGAATTGCGGCTCTGGTCAAAACCACTTTCCGCCCAGGTGATCGCCGTCGCAAAACGCTCGTCCACACCGTATTTCCGAGCCGTCCGGACAACCAATGATTTGATTTCGTCTGTGCCTAACGGAGAGGGGCCGCAGGTTTGTGCTTCGGATTGGCCGCCCTCAGCCGTTCGGGATGCATCAATTTGCTCTAAGTTTCCGATCGGAGGTTGCAAAACTCCACGCCCAAAAGTGCCATCACTTGCAGATCGAGTGTGGCCTATTTGTGCATCAATTTGATTCGATCCCCCAAGATTACGGAGGCCCTCTTGCTTTTCGGTTGCTGGTTTCACAACGCCGTCAGCGCCAAAGACGAACTCTCTTTCGGATCCAGACCAACGCTCCTCGAAATTCGTCGCGAGTGCAGGTCCGTCGCTATTTTGCCAAGTGCTTCTATTATTTACAATATTTTGATTTGTATCATCGTCCTTGGCGTGAGCAGTCCCACCCCAAATCAGTGACAAAAGGGCGGCGCTCACGAGAGTGAGCCTGCCCGAAATGCCTGCTGTTCTAGCCCTTTTTTCCATCGTCCTCCGCCTGACTTGCGGTGTTGTGATTGAAACAAAAACTGTTTAAGTTGGTGCGCGGATGACATCGATTTGGTTCAGCGATACAACTTTTTGCGGATCACTTAAAGCCCCTTTTGCCGGGGGATCGGCAGAAGCAATTTGGATAAGGGCTAGAAAATGAAACGGACCATCATTGCCGCGCTCGTAGGTGGTGTAATGACAACACCCGCTTTGTCTGCCTCGGACATCGACAAGAACTACATCAAGTCACTGGCAGCGCCGGGTAAGACCGTGCTGGTGATCGAGTATTACGACGGAAGTGGCAAAGTCGCCGATCGCAAGGGTTACGCGACCACGGCTGGGTTCAAGGCCGTATCGCCGACGGACTTCCGCGTTGACGACAAGACGACACTTCGCCTCTACGGGCTCGAGCCCTGCAAAGGTGAAATGGTCAACCGTAGTGAAGACTTCGCCGGGAGCTGCGACGACTTTGCACAGAAGCAGCTCCAAATCATGCTGCAAAACCCAAAGGTCGTCTTTTGCCGCGCGTTCGTGAGCGAACAAGGCGCACCCCTTCAGAACGCGACGTGCTACGGCTATTACAATTTTCCTGGCAGTCTCGATTCCGTCGATATGTTCGAAGAGCAACTGCTATCGCTGGGCGCGCTACGCCTGTCGCAGAAGCCTGACGGAACGCCCGCTCGCTCGGATCTCACCAAAGCTGAGGAGATCGGGCAAAAAGGCTCTTTCGGGATGTGGGCCGATCCAAGGGTAAAGGGGCAATGAGAGAGTTTCTCATTCTCCTACTGACCCTCTTCCCGACATCCGTCGCCGCCGCGACAGATGGATATTTCGATCTATTGCCTGGCGTCACCTTGGAAACCGGCGATACGTGGACGTCGGATGGCAAGCGCTACCGGCTCTATGGCGCTCAATCCTGCCTGCGCGGGACCGCTTACACGGACAATCACGGGCAAAAGCGCGATTGCGGCGAGGCCTCCCTTGCCGTACTCGCGGCATACATCAAAGACACCAAGCCTGTTTGCGCGCCGATCGTTAAAAAGGACGGTATCGCCTACGTGGTCTGCTACGCAACCGTTGGAACAGACCGGCTCGACCTGGCGAATGTGCTGATTACGAGCGGTTACGCCTTCGCGGCCCTCAACAGTGAGGGCCTGCCTTATCACGTTCCCTATGTTGTGGCCGAGCAACTTGCCCGCGATAAGCGCGCCGGCCTTTGGCAGTTCGAAGACGTTCAGCACCCGGCCATTCTTCTGAGCCGCGAGGTGAATGCGCGAAACAAGAAAGCAGATCAATGAAGCGATACCTAGCCGCCACCGCGGTTCTCACCGCGATCGTTCTGCCAGCTACCGCGGCTGACCTCGTCGGGAACCCCGATGCAACCCTCCGACGGCGGCAGGGCGACGCTCCGGTCCACGCGTATCCGGTCTTCAAGGGTCGCGTCGCGGTCATGGATGGCCGGACCCTCTGGTATCCACAATACTCCCAGCGTGTCCGCCTCTCCGATATAGACGCCTGCGAGCTGCCACAATGGGCGCTCGACCCTAAGTGGCTGGACCGCCAGCGACAAAAAGCACCTTCGCCGGTTCCATGCGGCCCACTAGCAAAGTCCTGGCTCAAAAGGACCATCGGCAACAAACCTGTCGAATGCAGTGTCATCGCCTTTGGTCATGATGGCATCCCGCAGGCCCGCTGTACGACGAGCGGGCAAGATATTGCGGTAGAGATGCTTCGGGTTGGTTGGGCGCGCGTGGCCTCACCATACTCGCACAACACTCCGTACCTGGCCTATCAGCGGTACGCCATGGCAGCCCGCTATGGCATGTGGGCGACCTACGTTCTCGATATGAACGAGTGGCGGCGCAAAGCCGTAGACAAGACGCTCGGCCGCCAGCCGATCGCGGACGCCAATCTTCTCGCGGATCGCGAGAGAGAAATCTCGCCCCCCTTTATCGATGCTCGGCGGAAGCCAAGGAGGACAGACCGATAGGTGACGGATTTCGCTCAAATTGCGCACCCGCCAGCGCGATCGACACGGCTCTTCGCCGATCGGCTGTTTCCCGCCGCAACCATCATGAGGACCACCTGAATGAAACGTATGTTTTTCGCCACAGTCGGTCTCGCCGCGTTTTCCCTTGCTCCCCAAGGCGCCAAGGCACAAGACGCCACCTGGGGCTGCCAAGTACTCCTCTGCGCCGCCTCCCAAAGTCCGCCGTGGCAAGGCGTACCCTATTGCGTACCGCCGATGACGAAGCTCATCAACGCGATGAAGAAGCCCGGCTTCTCTTGGCCTATCTGCCACGAGGCGAAGGCGGGTAAACCTGGTCGCGAGCAATATGAGGACTGCCCGGCCGGCACGCGCATAAGCTACAGCGAAAGCGGTCGCGATGGGGCGAAGCGGACTCCGAACAAATGTGTTCAGGTCGTCGACAGGTGCGAGAACCGCAGTGACTTCCACGCCCGTTACGGCAACGCGGACGCCAATGCTCGAGCAAATATCGAACTGCGCACGCTCTACAACGACCGGGACAATCTGAGCAAAAACGGATGCAAGGTCCAAGTCACCATGCCTCGACCCCAACGTTCAAATCCCTACTTCTTCGACATTCCGAATGACGAGGGTGTCAAGCAACGCTTCTGGTTCAACCTCAAAACCTAATTTGTCGGGCAGGCTGCAATGAACCAGAACTTGCTATTGCTGCTCGCCGCAAGGGTCGGTCTCGCAGCCGACGCCGGAACGTGGCTCGCGACACCCAAGCCAACGACCAAAACCCAAGTGATCTCAAAGACGAAACTCGTCGTTGCTTCGGCGAACCCTATACACAACCTGGTCCCAACTGAAATCGCCAACCGGAGCCGAGGCACTGGCGATCTATCGCAAGGCTCACGCGAAGCTCCGTTCGTAAGGGGTCGCAGCGCAATGCTACAATCTCACTTGCTCCTGGCGAGTGCGACACAGCAACAGGCTTCGGGTAATCGGCAGGAGGCTCCGTCTCATCCTGATCGCCGCGCTAAAGTCTGACTTGCCGACGTCCTAGCCAACATTGCGGACACACCGGTCAGCGGGTGCATCAATTGCCTCCGTGCACCAAGACTCTGAACGGTCAGGCCGCATAACCTGCGGCGCCCATGTCCGTTGTCAAGCCTCTGGCAGCACGAGACGAGCCGCTCGGGAGCGGTGGTCGAGAATGCACGCTCATACGTGGAGACGGGACCTGGCCGTGTCCACCTGCGCCATAACGTGTCGCGTCCTGGTTTGGCAAGCAGGCTCTGGAACCAGAGTTTCGGGGATCTGAAAAGCGCACCGTCGGGTGACAAAACGGATCGATTATCAGAATTCTTCCCAATCACTTGCCTTCAGCGCCACATTGCCATGCGTTACCGTTACCGTTGCCGGCCGCCGTCCGGTCGGTGCTGATCGTGCAGATCCAGCAGAGGAGGCAGGACGCCGCTGGGCGCCATCGCGGAACTGGCCGAGCAGTTCCGACAGCGAGACCGATTCGCTGGCTAGCGTCTGGCTGGCGGCGGATGTCTCTTCCACCATCGCCGCATTCTGTTGGATCGTTTGGTCCATGGCATTAACGGCGGAGTTGATCTCGGAAAGCGCAGTCGCCTGCTCCCGGGCTGCCTCTACAATGGAAACGACGTGTCGGTTAATCTCCTGCACTCCGGAGACGATACCTGTCAGCGCCGTGCCGGTCTGGGCGACCAGTGAAACGCCCGCGCGGACCTGTTCGCCGGATGAGTGGATCAACTGCTTAATTTCCTTGGCTGCCGTCGCGGAGCGCTGCGCAAGCTCACGCACCTCTTGCGCGACGACCGCAAAGCCCTTGCCGGCCTCACCAGCCCGCGCGGCCTCGACGCCGGCATTTAGCGCCAGAAGGTTGGTCTGGAAGGCGATGTCGTCAATGACGCTGATGATATTATTGATCTCGCTGGAAGACCGCTCAATCTCGCCCATGGCTGCAACAGCCTGGGAAACGACATCGCCCGACTTCTCCGCATTAAGTCGGGTTTCCGCAACCAGTGCGCCGGCCTCCTCCGCGCGCTTGGTCGAATCAGCCACGGTAGTCGAGATTTCATCGAGTGCCGCAGCCGTCTCCTCGACCGACGCGGCCTGCTGCTCCGTGCGCCGGGCAAGATCGTTCGTCGCGCCGCTTATCTCGCGAGCACCGGCGTCGATGGCGCCGGCGATCTTGCCGATCGCCGTGACGGTCGCTTGCAGCTTGCCGATGGAGGCGTTGAAATTTGTGCGCAGCGAGTCGAGGTCAGCGTCGAAGCTCTGCGTGATGCGATAGTCGAGGCGGCCGTTCGCCATCTCCTCCAGCGCAAGCCCGATCTGCTGGACAGCTGCGGCAGTCCTGGAGGTCTGCAGCGAGCGCGCCTCCGCCTCGGCAGTCATACGATTGTGTTCGGCGGCGGCACGGTCCGCATCATGACGCGACCGCTCGTCGGCCTTGGCGCGGGTTACGTCACGCACTTCGGTAACGGCGCGCGCGAGATCGCCGATCTCGTCTTTGCGGTCGTCCGTTGCCGATCGGTTGTCGAGCTCACCGCGCGCCATGGCCGCCAGCGTAGATCTCAACTGGGCGATGGGTCGTGTGATGGAACGGCTTGCGAAAAAGGCGGCGACCAGTGCAAGCACGGCTGCGACGGAAACCTCGAGCATCGACAGGTGTTCGAAGCCGCTGGCGGAGGTGCGAACTTCGTCGCCGATCGTCCTGTTCAGATTTTCCTGATAGTCGATGAACTTGTTGATGGCGCCCAGCCAATCGAAGAATTGCGGGCGGGCTTTTTCCAGCAGGACGGCACGGGCGTTCGTCGCGTCGCCCTTTGCCATCAGGCCGATGATCTCCGTCACAAGCGGGTTGGCTGTTGCCTGGATATCCGCGATTTCCGCAAGGATCCTCCGTTCCTCGGCTGTCGCACCATTCGGCGGGGACACCATCTCCGCCATTTTCTTTTCATTTTCAGTATAGGTGGCGGCAAGCTTGTGGATCAGCGCGATTGCATCCCTGCGCTCGTCCTCGGAGGCAACTAGCACGACATCGCGGATAGCGATGGCGCGATCGTGCACGCTGCCGCGATAGTTGATCGCAAAGCGCTGTTTGACGCTGTTCACGTCGTTGATGCGGCCGAGGTCATCGTTGATGCTCTTGACCTCTAAGATTGACGTCCATGTCAGCACCAGCATGAGGGCGACGAGGAAACCGAAGCCGAGCCCGAGACGGGCGGAAATTCCAAAGCGCATGCTCATTGTCAGGATGACTCCCATCAGCGGCCGCGGGAATTACCAGCCGAAGGCCTGGTCGCGACTGCCATTTCGTTTAGAACTGAAGACTACAAACTCGCGGAGTCTTGTGTCGCGCACGCTGTCCCTTGATCAAGGTGGTTCCGTGAACCGGCAATCATTGGCACCACCTCCACAATCGAAGACGCCCTCGCATGCCAAGATTGTTTCACAGGTCGTTAAGGAAGTGCTTATGCAAACACGGCCCGGCTGACGCGGTTCAACAAGGAGGCAAAGTTTTCCTTGTGCTTCCAGAACAAATACGGACCGCTATCCGTCAAGCTCGTCAAACCGCGATCGATAGAAGACGCGGTTCCAATCTCGTCGTTTGCTTACGATTCGATATCCCAAGACTATCGACGAATTCACCCACAGCTCTCCGTTGCGCAGCAGAAACAGCGGCCAGCATCGGCCACTTAACCGACGCCGGATGATCAGCGCAAGCGCGTTTCTGGCAACCAAGAGCCATCTGTGCGCATCCAGATGGGGTGATTGGGGTCTCTGCCGAGCCCGGATAAGGACGGCTGCTCCTGTCGAGATGTGAGAACGTGGTCGAGTTGATTCGCCACAAACATCGGAAGGAGCAGCCATGAAGTACTTTGCCGGACTGGACGTGTCTTTGGAAGAGACAGCGATCTGTGTGGTCGACGAGAGTGGCCGGATCGTCAAGGAAACACGTGCGGCGAGCGAGCCGGAGGCGTTGAGCAAGGTGCTGCATGAAGTCAGGCTTCCGTTGGAGCGCATCGGGCTGGAAGCGTGCTCGCTGACCGCCTGGCTTCACGATGGGCTGCGCGGCGAAGGCCTGCCGGCGATCTGCATCGAGACGCGGGCTGCGAATGCCGCGATGAAGACGATGCCCAACAAGACCGATCGCAACGACGCCCGCGCACTGGCGCAGATCATGCGCACGGGCTGGTATCGGCAGGTGCATGTGAAGAGCCGGCAATGCCGCCTCTGGCGCTCTCTCCTGGTCGCCCGTCGCACGGTACTGAACGAGATGCGTTCAATCGAGAACGTGGTGAGAGCGATGATGCGCGAGGCCGGGATCAAACTCGGCACGCCGTCGCGCACCGCTTTTGCCGGTCGTGTGCGCGAGTTGGCCAGTGGCGAGGCACAAGTGATGGCGATGGTCGAACCGCTTCTTGCGATCCTCAGCGTGATGATGAAGGAGTTCGCCCGGCTGACGAAGCAGGTTCTCGACATCGTCCGCAAGGAGGGAGACTGTCTCCGGCTGATGAGCGCGCCCGGCTCGGGCCGATCACGGCGCTCGCGTTCCGCGCCACGACTGACCAGCCAAAACGGTTCGGCTCTTCGCGGGCGGTGGGAGCGCATCTTGGGCTGACGCCGGCGCGATACCAGTCCGGCGAGACCGACATCCAGGGCAAGGTCAGTCGCTGCGGCGACGAACTCGCTCGCACCGCCCTCTAGGGGCCGGAACAAGAACTGTTCCTCCAGACACGCGGCCTTTATCAACCAAAGACAGCGACTGCTGATTTGACGATGATCCCACCATCCGGACTTCTGCGTAGTTGACGGCCGGTCGCGGCGCGAAAGATTTGCAGCAATTGCAGCGCCGGCGGCACTCGCGACCACAGGGTTTTCATCCGTTCCCTGCCATTTCGGGTTTTCCGAACAGCCTGACCCGTCACAATGCGCTGTGACCAGCGAAAACCGATCTCGTGGAAATACAGGTCGGCGTGCTGCGGGCTGATATGATGAAAGACACCGGCAATGGTGCGGCGGACGCGGGCATTGAAACCTTCGACCGAATTGACATGAACGGCATCGCGAACGTATTCGCGGCTGGAATGCTTCACAGTGTCATGCTTGGCATAGTTCTCACCAAGGGCTATGAACGCGTCTCCTCGTCGCTCATCAAATAGGCGTCGGGGTCGATCTGCGCTTCGGCGGCGCGCGCCGCTGCACGGAGCGAAAGACCCGTCACCACCGCAGCACGCGCGTCACCAGCCGGAGTGCCGGGTGTGACGTCATCTGGCCGCTGCACGATCACCATGACCGGCGTCTTCTGGGTATTCGGTAGACCTTTTCGGCCTCGTCCAGGTGGTGGATCGTCCGGATTTATTCTTGCTCGCCCACCGAGATAAAAATGGTCGATCTCCACCGTGCCATCGAGCATGTGTTCGCGCGCCGCCATGAGACGCAGCGCGTGTCCCATCCGCCAGGCCGTCGGTTGGCTCACGTCCAGAGCCTCGGCAAGGCGCACCGAGGACAAACCTTTGTCCGACTGCAGCATCAGCCACATGCCCTTCAGCCAGACGCTCAGAGGAAGCTTTGTGGAATGCAGCGGCGTATGTGTCGTCACCGTAAACTGGAACCGACAATCGCCGTTGGAACATTGATAAAGACCCGGACGCGCACGCCGCTTGCCGATATCGCGCCCGGCGATTGCGATCGAGCGCTTGTAACCACAGGCAGGGCAAACCCTTCCGGCCGGCCACACCATGCTTTCCAGCAATCTCCGGCACTGCTCCTCATCGCGAAAGGCCACGACCATATCTTCCGCGGTCCGAATGTTGGTAAGGGCCGCAAGCATCTCCGACATTCTCATCTCCTTCGGTTCATACCCGAAGAATCGCACGGTAACCCTTGAGCATCAAGCTTCTTGCTGTCTTTGGTTGATAAAGGCCAGACACGCTAAGTCCGAACGGACCGTGAACCTTCGTCGCGAACCCTCATAATGGTTTGTCGGCTGGTCACGAATTTCCGGGCGATCGCCGAAATGCTCATCCCTGTCGCGAGATCGTCGCGGACATCCTGCTTCTGTTTGTCGCTGAGCATCGATGGGCGGCCGAGGGCTTTTCCTTCCGACTTGGCACGCTTGAGACCCGATTGCGTCCGCTCGATCAGCAAGTCGCGTTCGAACTGTGCAACGGCATTGAGCACGTTCATAGTCATCGTGCCGGCCGAGCTGGTGAGATCGGCGCCACCGAGTGCAAGGCAATAGACCCGCACGCCCATTTCGGTAAGCGTCCTGACTGTGGTGCTGACGTCGATCGCGTCGCGACCGAGCCTGTCGAGTTTGGTCACGATCAGAATGTCCCCAGACTCCAGCTTGTCCATAAGCCGGGAAAAGCCGCGGCGCTGTGCGATGGCGGTACTGCCGGAAACGGTCTCGGTGACGATCCTGCGCGGCTCGACCTGGAAGCCGGCGGCTTCGATTTCCTGAATCTGGTTCTCTGTGGTCTGCCCGGTCGTGGAGACGCGGACATAGGCAAAGGTGCGTGGCATAGGTCGAATTTCGTCCGAATAGGCTGTCCGAAATATCTTTCCCGTTCGAAAGCATGTCAAGATAATTTGTGGACAGGTCGTTTTGGCCCTGTACGCAATCGCTCGTTTTCGGACAGGAAAAGCCCGGCTCTGCCGCGGTTTTCGAAGTCGATGTCAGTAGTCGCAGGGAACGCGGGTGTAAAAAGGAGCATGTGAGTGGGGCGACGGAAACTGATCAATGCCGGCGAGGCGCAAAATCTTCTTGGCCTCGTCACGGATGAAGAGTGCCTCATCCAACATTATGCACTCGATGCAGCCGATCGCCTCGAGTGCGAACTGCGCCGGCGTCCCCACAACAAGCTTGGCTTTGCCATCCAGCTCGGCGTCATGCGACAAACCGGCCGGCTCCTCGGCGAAGATGAACTTCCGCCGTCAGCGATCATCGATTATGTCGCGGACCAGCTTGGTATTGAACCGCACCACTATTCTATCTATGCCCATCGGAAACAGACCCGCTTTGACCATAGCCGATTTCTGACGGATTATCTCGGTCTGCACGTTGCGAACAGGGATGATCGTCGTGCGGCCCTACTGGAAGCCACCGATGCGGCCGCCTCCGGTGACAAGGGACTGCCGATTGCCACGGCTGTTATTGGTGCCTTCCGAGAGCGGCGCGCATTACTCCCTTCCCAGCGTTCTATCGAAAAGATCGGTATTGCAGGGCGCGCCCTCGCCCGCCGCCGTGCCGAAACCACTCTGATCTCCGGCCTTGCCCCGGAGACGCTGGCAACCCTCGACGGATTGCTGACCGTCGATCCGGCAATTGGCCAGACGCGCTTTCACTGGCTGCGATCAGCTCCGGACGCTCCTGGAGCGATGAACCTGGTCGGATTGACCGAACGTATCGCATTTCTGCGCACGCTTGGCATCGATCCTCGCTTGCAGGCCCGTATCCCTTCGGGGCGGTGGGACCAGATGATCCGGGAAGGCGATGCAACACCAGCCTGGCTCGCCAACGACTTCAATGCCAGCCGCCGGCGCGCGACGATCGTGGTGCAGGTCATCAAGCTTAGCCAGAAGCTCACCGACGATGCGGTGACAATGTTCATCAAGTTGATCGGCCGGCTGTTTTCCCAGGTCAACAACCGGAAAAAGCAGCGCCACATGAACAGCCGAATAGAGACGTCCCGGGCGTTGCGGTTGTTCCTCGACACGATTCTGGCCCTGCAGGCCGCGAACGACGCCAATGAAGATGTGATCGAGACGCTGGACCGGCAAGTCGGCTGGCATCGGCTACTGCAGATCAAGCCCGGACTCGAAGCCATTGTGGAGAGCAACGATGTCTCGCCTTTGGCGCTGGCGGCCGAGCAACATGGGAACGTCCGCAAATATGCGGGAGCCTTCCTTCAGGCGTTCACTTTCCACTCGCGACGCCGGCACGATCCCTTGCTCGCTGCAATAGCAAGCCTGAGAACGCTCTATACGGAAGGGCGGCGCGTACTGCCCGATCGCGTGCCGGTCGGCCATCTGGCACCGACTGAGCGGAAACTGATATTCGAGAAGGGAAAGCCGGATCGGCGGCTTTATGAGATCGCGACCCTTGCGCATTTGCGCGAGCGGCTGCGATCGGGCGACATTTGGGTTGACGGCAGCCGCGCATTCCGGCTGATTGATGAGCATCTCATGCCAAGGCCTGCCTTCGTCGCCTTGAAGGAAGAAGGCAAGCTCGGTCTCGGCGTGCAGGGTGACGGCGCGGCCTGGCTGACCGAAGTTGGGCAAATGATGGACTTCAATCTCAAGCGCCTTGCCTACCGCGCCCGCGGTGGAAGGCTTGAAGGTGTCAGGCTGGAGGCCGGAACCTCATCGCCGCACCGCGAGCCGGTGACGTTCCCGCCGCGGCCGAGGATCTGAATGCCGAAATCAGCGAAATGTATCCCCTGGTCGAAGTTCCCGACCTTCTTCGGGAGGTGCATGAGTGGACCGGATTTGCCGACCAGTTCACGCATGTCCGGACGGGAGATGCGCCGCAAAACATATCCGCCATGCTTGCCGGCGTACTCGCGGATGCCACGAACCTTGGCCCGAAACGCATGGCGGGAGCGTCGAAGGGGATCAGCGCTCACCAGATCGGCTGGATGCGCACCTTCCATGCCCGATCCGAGACCTACAAGGCCGCGCAAGCCTGCGTGACCGACGCTCACACGCGCCATCCCCATTCGCAGCTATGGGGCGATGGAACGACCGCGTCATCCGATGGACAGTTTTTCCGGGCCAGCGACCGCGCCGCTCGGCGCGGCGACGTCAATCTGCATTATGGCAGCGATCCAGGCACGAAATTCTATAGTGGGCTCTCCGACCAATATGGCTACTTCAGCATTCTCCCCATCAGCCCGACCGAAAGCGAGGCCGTCTATGTCCTCGACGGCCTGTTCGACCACGACACAATCCTCGAAATCGAGGAATTGTTCACCGATACTGGCGGCGCCAGCGATCATGTCTTCGCGCTGTTCGCCCTGATTGGCAAGCGTTTCGCTCCACGACTGCGCAACATCAAGGACCGGAAGTTCCACACCTTCGAGAAAGCCGACACTTACTCGGCGCTGGCCCAGCACATTGGCGCACCGATCAACACTGCTCTCATTCTGGAGCATTGGGACGACCTGTTGCGTCTGGCCGCCTCGATCACAACACGCGCCGTCGCGCCGTCAACAATCCTCAAGAAGTTCTCCGCGTCATCAAAATCGAGCGAATTGGCGAAAGCTCTGCGGGAACTCGGCCGCATCGAGCGAACCCTGTTCATGATCGAATGGTATTCCAGCCCGGCGCTGCGCCGGCGGTGTCAGGCCGGTCTCAACAAGGGCGAGGCGGCGCACAAGCTCAAGCGCGCCGTGTTCTTCCACGAGCGCGGTGAAATCCGGGACCGGTCTTTCGATAGCCAGGCATTCCGGGCATCCGGCCTCAATCTGGTCGTGAGCGCGATCGTGCACTGGAACACTGTCTATCTGAGCCGCACCACGGCCCACTTGCGCCAACAGGGGCGGATTGTTCCCGACGACCTGCTCAAGCATGTCTCGCCGCTCAGTTGGGAGCACATCAATCTCACCGGCATCTATTCCTGGGACACCGAGCAGCAAATGCCGGAAGGGTTCAGGCCCCTGCGGCTTCCCCGGCAGTTTCTCCGCGCCGCCTGAGATTTGAGTTTGCCAGCTTCGGGGCGGCCTGAAGCTGGCAGTTTATTCATGTTCTCGGGGAGAGAAGGCGATCCCGAAGAAGGAGGAAAGTCCTCTCTACACCAAACCAGAGCACGGTTGCCGCCGCAAAACTGGTCGCCAGATAGACCATGAAGCCGAAACCGCCCTGAAGGTTCTCGGTCCTCAAAGATGAGCCTGTCGACGCTTAATTCCCTGCGTCGTGGCAACATCACCTGACGAAGGCAAGGATCCTGTTTTCGACCAACCTGACGAGAGAGAGCGCCGCCATATCGGACGACTTCGGATTGCTTGCAAGTGGGCGATTCTCGATTGAAATGTTGAGATTTCCAAACTCGCCGCGGACGATGAGTTCGTGCCGGTTCCCTTTTGCAGAGGGGTCGGCGACTAGCTCGACACGTGTCCTGTCGAGACCAATTCCTGCCAATGCAGATATCACCGCAACATTGGCGTTTTGAGGAAACTCCGAGGCGGCCTCTCGCGCCTGGCCTCGGAAGAAAGTCTCGGCCTTCGTTATGGCAGCGAGATCCAACATCGTCTCGGCGGCCGTTCCCGACCAGGCGTGCGGTGGCTTAACGATCCGATGCAGCACCTCTTCAAGCGATAGCGCAGAGGCAGCGGCAATGGCATCGATGCCAGCCAGCGCTCCAGAAGGGATCAGGAGTTGGCTACCATGTTCATTCGCCGTCCGAAGGAACAGTTCCAGCAGATCATCATCGCAGAAAGCGCTCGCGGAAGCGACGGCCAATGCTCCGGCATTGGACAGGGCGGCCTCACCCCATTCAGCCACGGCCGCACGACCGGCGGCTTCGATCACGATATCAAGTTCGAGCTCAGCCAGAGACGAGGGCTCCGTGATAACCTCTGCATCGCCAGGTAGGTCGACCGCCTCGGCAAGATCACGTAAACAGACCGCTACGAAGGAGACCTTCTCGCGCTGGCGCTCGGCTAGCAAGCTGGCCACGCGGCGGTTGATCGCGCCCCAGCCGATAAAGCCAACGCGCAGTGGATTGTGGTTATACGCCATAATAATCCTTCACAAGGTGCTGGGCAAAAAACCTACCGCCTGAATGCACTCGGGGGGTGCCGACGATTTATCGAAGTGCCCGGCCGGCAAGTCGGGCGTTCGGTATTACAGGCAGACCCAGCCCTCAGGCGGCTCTTTGCCTGGATGCAGCGTTCCGCAGTGCGGGCATGTGCGAGCCTCTTCGTTGCCGTAGAAGGCCTTGTAGAGCGGCGGCAGGTCATCGACGATGCTGACAAGATCGAGCTCGGCGCGATGCACCAGTCCCTTGCATTCGAAGCAGTACCATTCGAAGGCATCAAGCCATCCTTCCGGGCGCTTGGGTTCTACGACGAGGCCGATCGATCCTTCTTGCGGTCGCTGCGGCGAGTGACGAACATGCGGCGGCAGCAGGAAGATCTCCCCCTCCCGGATCGTCACGTCATAATGCTCGCCATTGTCCACGACCTTGAGCACCATGTCGCCCTTGAGCTGGTAGAAGAATTCTTCCACCGGATCGTCATGGTAATCCGTACGCTTGTTTGGTCCGCCGACCACCGTCACCATCAGATCGGCATCCTTCCAGATCTGCTGATTGCCGACCGGTGGCTTAAGCAAATGCTTGTTTTCCTCGATCCATGCATTGAAGTTGAATGCCTGAAGGCGTCCCAGCTTCGTCATTAGTACCTCCCGACCGGATCATCCGGTGCTCGCGTTGATGTCTTAAAGTTTCAAACCGCATTCCACGAAAGCTTGCCGGGTCGCCTGCTTTTCGGATTCTGTTAGCTCGAGCAGTGGACGGCGGACAGCGCCGCCGACCTGGCCCAGCAATTCTTGCCAATACTTCTGATGTGCATGAGGCTTCTCGGCAGGACGAGTGCGTCGCAGAGCCTCGCGAACAGGCTCAAGCGAATCTCGCACCAGCCGTGCAGCGTTGAAGTCGCCCGCAAAAGCGAGGTCCGTATACTCGCGCATCCGCCTGTCGATTTTCGTCTGCAGCAGGCAGGGCGGGGATGAGCACAAGTAGAGCTGCCAGTTGAGCTCGACGATGTTGTCGAGCCACTCCTCCTCTGAGGCTGTGCTCACAAGAATGCGATCTCCGGCCAATTGGGAGAGCTTCGTGTACATGGGACGTGGCACGCTGTATTTAATGGCTACGATATTTTCGATATCGGCAAGCCGATTGCAAAGCTCCGGGCTCATCAGATAGCCGCTGTCCGGATGGCTCCAGAGCGCGATGCCGATATCGACCTTCTCGGCGATATACCGATAGTAGTCGTAGAGGGTGTCGTCCTGGGCCTTGAAGAAATGCAGCAGGGGAGCGTGCACAACAATATAGTCGGCGCCCACGCGCTGAGCATGCTGGGCAAGGTCGATCACGACGTCCATGTTCTGGTCGGAGCAGGACATGATCGTTCCACCTCGGCCGGCGGCAGCTTGCACCGCCACCTCGAAGACGCGTTTCCTTTCCTCAATCGACATGGAAAAGAATTCGCCCTGCTTGCCGGCCACGAAGACGCCGTCGATCCCCAGATCGTCCATCCAGTGCGCCATATTTTTATGAAGGCCGTCTTCATCGATTGCCAGCTCAGGTGTGAAAGGGGTAAGCGCCGCCGCCCAAATGCCCTTGAAATTGGCACGAGCATAGGCTTTCGCATCCTTTTTTGAGTACCTCATCATTCCTCGCCCTGCGGTGCTACCGCCCCAAGATGGCCTGTTCGGTGTGATACGTTTTTGATGATGGTGTAGTGACTGAGCCCTTCAGCTCCACCCTCGCGACCATAGCCGCTTGATTTGACACCTCCGAACGGTGTCTCCGCGACGGACGCTTCAAGCGTGTTGATCGAGAGGTTCCCTGCCTCCACCTCATTGACCAGGCGGGCGACGTTGTCCGCCGAATGGGTGAAGGCATATGCCGCTAGACCAAATGGGAGGCTGTTCGCTTTCTCGATCGCCTCGTCGAGCGAACTCACCGGGTTGATAACGGCGAGCGGCCCGAAGGGTTCTTCAGACATGATACGCGCATCTTCCGGCACCTCGGCAAGGACGGTCACGGGGAAGAAGTAACCCTTGCCACTGACCCGTTCTCCGCCCGCCAGCACCCTGGCGCCCTTCTGCCGGGCGTCCGCCACGAGAGCTTCCATCGCGTCGATACGGCGGCTATTCGCCAGCGGGCCCATTTCGGTCTTCGGGTCCAGGCCATTACCAACTTTTACCCGCGCAGCCGTTTCGGTGAAGGTCCGCGCGAAGTCCTCAAACAGCCGCTCATGGACGAAGAACCGCGTCGGGGAGGTGCAGACCTGGCCGCCGTTCCGGGCCTTGCGGATGGCCGAGATTATCGCAGCCTCATGCGGGTTCACGTCGTCACAGACGATGACCGGTGCATGGCCACCGAGCTCCATGAGGACCGGTTTCATATGCTGAGCGGCGATTCCCGTCAGATGCTTACCGACCGCAGTCGAGCCGGTGAAAGCCACCAGCCGGATCTGGTCGTGGGGGATGAGGTAGGAGGAAATGTCGGACGGAATGCCGAACACCAGATTGAGTACACCCCGCGGCAGACCGGCGTCGTGAAACGCGCGAGCGATGTGCAACGCGCCTGCCGGTGTTTCCTCAGCGGCTTTGATGATGATCGAGCATCCTGCTGCCAGAGCCCCGGCGATCTTGCGCGACGGCTGGCTCATCGGGAAATTCCACGGTGAGAAGGCCGCGACGGTCCCGATTGGCTGATGGACGACTGTATAGGATATGCCCGGTTCGCTGGGGATCACGCGGCCATAGTCTCGCTGGCCTTCGGCCGCGTCCCACTCGAAGAACTCACACCCCCGTACGACTTCAAGACGGGCCTGATCAAGAGGCTTGCCGTGCTCAAGCGTGATGGAAAAGGCAATTTCATCCAACCGTTCGCGCATGAGCTGAGCAGCCTTGAGGATGATTTCACCACGCTTGCGCGGCGAATAGTTTCGCCAGACAGCAAAGCCCCGGGCAGCAGCGGCAAGTGCATCATCAAGATCAGCGCGCGATGCCACCGGAACACGGCCAATTACCGTTTCGTCGGCCGGATTGATCACCGGCAGGCTTTCGGGCGACGTTCTCCATGAACCATCGATATAGAGCTGAAGGTCAGGATACTGGGTCATCAAACACCTTACATTTTGTGGATCCGAAGCCGCGGCACTAGCCCAGCAACATCCGGTCGCTTTCGACGGCGGATCCTTTGAGATTGCTGAACATGTCGAGGACTTCGGCTACGGTGAGCCTCGCCTTTTCATCTCCACGGACATCGAAAACCAACTGGCCCTGGTGCATCATGATGAGACGGTTGCCGTACTCGATCGCGTGACGCATGCTGTGTGTCACCATAAGGCTCGTCAGGCCCAGTTCACCGACAAAGCGGTCCGTCAGCCTCAGGACCAGTTCGCTCGCGTGCGGATCGAGCGCGGCGGTGTGTTCATCCAGGAGCAGTATGCGGCTGGGCGTCAAGGTTGCCATCAGAAGGCTCACCGCCTGCCTTTGGCCGCCTGACAACAGCCCCATCGAGTCGCCGAGCCGTTTTTCCAGACCGATACCGAGGGTTGCGAGCCGATCGCGAAATCGCTCCCGGACCGGCTCAGACAACGCCTTTAGAAAATCTCGACGCGTCCCGCGACGGGATGCCAGGGCCATGTTCTCCTCGACGGTGAGCGCTTCGCATGTTCCGGCCATCGGGTCCTGAAACACGCGCGCGATACGGTTGGCCCGCCTGAAAGTCGGCTGGCCTGTGACAACATCGCCATCCACGCGGACAGCGCCTGACGTCACCCGGACCTCGCCGGCGATGGCATTGAGCAGCGTTGACTTGCCGGCGCCATTCGAACCGATGACGGTGACAAACTCGCCTTCGTCGATCGATACTGAGAGATTGCGGAGTGCCGTTGCCTGAAGCGGTGTGCCTTCACCGAAGATCACCGAGATGTCTTGGACGTCGATCATGAGCGGGCTCCTTCCTGGCCAGCCTTACGGACTGTTCTGCGCCATGGGACCCAGCTTGAATTACGGCGCGCGGTCGAGACAATGAACGCGACTGCAACCAGAACGGCCGTAACCAGACGCAGGTCTGACGACTGCAGGCCGAGCGACTGCGAGTTCAGCGCAACGCCGATCGCCAGACGGTAGGCGAGCGACCCGACGATGCAGGCGAATACGACGATCACAAGCGCTCTCATGCGGAACAGCGCTTCGCCAAGGATGACTGCGGCCAACCCGATCAGGATCGTTCCGGCGCCCATCTGTACGTCTGCGAAACCGGCAAGCTGGGCAAACAGGGCACCCCCAAGCGCGATCAGGCCGTTCGACAGCGCCAGGCCCAGGTAGATATTGTAATCGACGTCAATGCCGTTGGCGCGGGCCATGCGAGGATTGGCTCCCGTGGCGCGCATGGCCAGGCCGGCATTGGAGAGAAGGAACCAGGAGAGCAGCCCGCCGAAGACCAACACAACCGCACCTGCAAACAAAACCTTGAGCTGGGAAAGCTCCAGCCCCAGGCCACGAAGCGGCGTCAGCACCGTATCGCCGCCGAGCAGCGGCGTATTTGGCTGTCCCATGATGCGCAGGTTGATGGAGAACATTGCGATCATGGTCAGGATGCCGGCAAGCAGATGCAGGATCTTGAACTTGCGGTTCAACGCTGCGGTAACGATTCCGCATAGCGCTCCGACGAGGACTGCGGCAGCGGTTGCGAGAAACGGATTGTGACCGTTGACGATCAGAGATGCCGCCACCGCCGCGCCGGCCGGGAAACTGCCATCGGCGGTCAGGTCCGGAAAATCCAGCACGCGGAAGGAAATGAAAACACCGAGCGCAACGAACCCGTAGATAAAGCCGAGTTCGAGCGACGTCATGAATGCTGAGTAGCCCATTGGACCTTTCCCCTTTTCTAGGCTGCCAACTTATTCGATGACAGCCGATGCCTGATCCAACAGGTTTTGTGGGATGGTGATGCCGATGGCCTTGGCCGTTGCTGCGTTGAATAGTTGGCTGGATTTGGTGGCGGGGACGACCGCGATGTCGCCGGGCATTTCACCTGCAAGGATCCGGGCTGCGATCGTGCCGGTGTCGCGGCCGACTTCATAGTAGTCGTAGCCGATGGCGGCGAGTGCACCCCGGTTTATTCCGTTTGTGTCCGCCGTGTAGAGGGGCAGCTTCTTTTCGATCGCCTGCGCCACGGCAGCTTCAAGTCCGGACACCACGGTGCTATCGGTCGGAACATAGATGGCATCGACGCGATCGACCAGGTTGGCCGTAGCGCTCAGGACTTCGGCCGACGAGGTTACCGCCTCGGTGCGCACTTCGAAGCCTCGTGCCGCGCCTTGTTTCGCAAAGTCCTCGACGAGGACCTTCGAATTGACCTCGGCGGGATTGAACAGCACGCCGATGCGCTTCACCTTGGGGGTCAGTGCCGCAATCTGATCGAGTTGCGGGCCAACGTCCGGACGGGCGGAAGTTCCCGTCACATTGGCGCCTGGGTGTTCGAGGTTCTTGACCAATCCGGCCGCAACCGGATCCGAGACTGCGCCGAATACGACGGGAAGGGACGTTCCAGTATTGACGACCATCTGGGCCGACGGCGTCGCGATCGCGATGATAACCGCGGGATTGAGGCTGTTGAAGCGGCTCGCGATCTGCGAGGCGGTGGCGATGTCAGCCTGAGCGCTTTCAAACACCACCTTGGCCGACGCATAGCCGGCGTCCTTCAGCGCATCCAACGCGCCCTGGCGTACCTTGTCGAGTTCCGGATGCTCGACAAATTGCGTCACCGCCACCGTCTGCGCATGCGCGAACTGAAACGTACCTGCTGTTGCCAGCAGCATACCAGCTAGCGTCTTGGCCAAAAACATCCTGGACATATTGTATCTCCGTTGTGTGAACTGTTGCGTTCTACTGTTATTGCCGCGGATCCCCTTGAACTCGCAGCACCCCTCGTTACCGGCGATACAATCGAGGATGGCTTCTAGTGGTACAATTGAATTGATAGCCCGTTGATATGAGCAGTGGGAATGTCAGGAGCGCGGCGAGCGCTTGACGTGGCTTTTTCTTAAACGCACAAAGGCAGATTCTTACTGAGCTTCCTCCTGAGTATTCTGTAAAGGAATACCAAGGCGTCTTGTTTTTCATTTTCGAACCGCGACAAACTGCGGATAATCTGGCCATCAACCGTAACTGGAACGAGAAACATGTCATTGGGTTGGGAGACGATGTCCCTTGAGGAACGGGAGCGGGAATATTCCCCGAGTTCCTGCATCGGTGGAGAATATGCACCGTTCATCGATGACTACCGTCGCCTGAGCGTAGCGGCGCATGCCGCTCACCCGCCGGCGTCATATCGATACGGGTCGAAGTCGACGCAGACATTGGATGTATTCCTGCCTGAAGTCGCTTCCGGAAAACCGGCTTTGCTGGTTTTCATCCATGGTGGATATTGGCAGGAGCTGTCGAAAGATGATTCCGCATTCGCGGCTCCTTATTGCCTCGCGAACGGAATAGCCCTTGCTGCCATCAATTATACACTCGCGCCGAACGCTACGCTTGACGAGATTGTCAGTGAATGTGTGGAGGCGATTGATTGGCTAACCACCTTCGCATCGGTCGTCGGTATCGACCCAAACCGTATATTTGTGTCAGGGAGCTCCGCAGGAGCGCATCTGGCTGCCATGGTTGCATTGAAGCGCCGCTCGATCCGCGGCGCCGTTCTGGTCTCCGGCATATACGATCTTGGCCCTCTGACCGGAACCAGCATAGATCGGCCCCTAAAGCTTTCATCACGGACGATCAGGGAAAACAGTCCCCTGCTCGAGGAGATTGAAAGCTTTCCGCCGTCGCTGATCGCCTGGGGCGAAATTGAGACTAGTCAGGCCAAAAAGCAAAGCCAGGCCTTCGCCGCACATCTGGTGGCGGCGGGAACACGTTGCCAGTCGCTTGAAGTGTCGAAGCGCAACCACTTCGACGTCATTCTCGACCTCGCCGATCCCGGAACGGCACTGGGTGCGAAAGTCCACACACTAATAAACAAGGGAACCATCTAATGCCCGATTACAAGGCCTATTTTCCGGAAATCGTCGATCCGGCTGGGGTCAATCCTAGTCACCACGCGAGGCCGATGCCGATGACGACGGCGACAAGCCGCGCCGAAACCGTTCAGAACACGGGCGGCACGCCCCTCGTCGATTTCGACGGCAAAAGCAATCCGTATATCGACTACCAGAGCATCGATCTATTGCTGTCGCTGCAGCATCCGCGTAGCGAAGGCTATGACGAAATGTGCTTCTTCGTCATGGGACAGGTGAAGGAGATACTGTTCAAGGGCCTGCACTTCGAGCTGGCCAACGCACAACTCCAGATTCGGGACGGCAAGATCGAAAACGCTCTGGTGATGCTGGATCGGGCCAAGGCCTTCGTCAATTACATCACCGGTTCCTGGGACGTGCTTTCAACAATTACGCCCGAAGGCTTCAATCAGTTTCGTGACTATCTTGGAACGGCATCGGGGCAGTTGTCCTTCATGTACCGCCACGTCGAGTTCATTCTGGGCAATAAGAGCCGACGTCTGGCCGCAGCTCACCGCAACGTGCCACATGTCTGGCCGGCCATGGAAAAAGCGCTGGAAAGCCCCAGCCTCTATGACGATGCGATTGCCCTGCTCCACCGGCATGGTCATGCCATAGGCGGCGATGCGCTCGACCGTGATTGGGCCGCCGACTATCAGCCCAATGCTTCGGTGGAGGCGGCATGGTTCGAAGTCTATCGCGACCCGAGCGCCACCAACTTGCTCTACCGCCTAGGAGAAGCATTGGTCGGTCTCGACGAGGCGATCTCTCTTTACCGCTGGCGCCATTTCGTCTCGGTGCAACGCATCATCGGCTTCAAGCCCGGCACTGGCGGGTCGGCAGGTGTTGGTTGGCTCCAGCACGTAACGTCGCTGCGCTTCTTTCCCGAACTCTGGGCCATCAGAACACGGTTTTAGAATAAGGAATGGACATGATCCAGATTACTCAAGATTTGCTCTCACGAGCAGACTGCATCGCGCTTGACGAGAAGGATCCGCTCGCCGGATGCAAATCCCGTTTCGCGCTTCCTGATGGAGAGGTCTATCTCGATGGCAATTCGCTTGGTGCTCTGCCCAAAGCGGTTGTTGAGCGGATGCAGCGGGCCATCGTCAATGAATGGGGCAATGGCCTCATCCGGTCCTGGAACGATGCCGGGTGGTACCCCGCGCCCCAACGCACGGGCGCCAAGATCGCCCGTCTCATCGGAGCTGATAGCGATGAAGTGATCGTTTGCGACTCGACATCTGTCAATTTGTTCAAGGTCCTGGTGGCCGCCTCACGCCTGAGGCCGGACCGCACCGTCTTACTGGTCGAGCGCGGGAATTTCCCGACCGATGTCTATGTCGCAAGCGAGACCGGAAACCTCCTCGGGCTGGAAGTTCTCGCGGTGGAACCGGACGAAATCATCCCGACTATAACGGAGCTGGGCGAACGCCTCGCGATCGTGCAACTGACGGAGGTGAACTATAAGTCGGGTCGGGTCTATGACATGGCCCGCATCACGGCTGAAGCACACAATGTGGGCGCGCTGGCAATCTGGGACCTGTGCCATAGTACCGGTGCTCTCCCCGTCCGTCTCAACGCCTGCCAGGTCGATTTCGCAGTGGGGTGCGGTTACAAATATCTCAATGGCGGACCGGGTGCCCCGGCTTATGTGTTTGTCGCACGTCGCCATCTTTCCGATGTCCGCAATCCGATCTCAGGCTGGCACGGCCATGCGCGACCATTTGAATTCACGCACGAATTCGAACCTCATGGCGGTATTGACCGCATGCTCATAGGCACGGCTCCGCAGCTCTCGCTCCTGGCCCTGGAAGAGGCAGTGGGCGTGTTCGATGACGTGGACATGGAGGTCGTGCGGACGAAGAGCCGGGCCTTGGGCGATCTCTTCATCCGTCTGGTGGATCAGGAATTGGCCGAATTCGGCTTCGGGCTGGCGAGCCCGCGAAACAGTGCAGAGCGGGGAAGCCAGGTGTCACTTGTCCACAGCGAGGGCTATGCGATCATGCAGGCTCTGATCGATGCGGGCGTCATCGGTGATTTCCGCGCGCCCGACATCATGCGCTTCGGCTTCGCAGCGCTTTATATCGGCTATGAGGACATTTGGGAATCCGTCGCGCGACTGAAGACGATCATGCAGGGTCGCGTCTGGGACGATCCCCGGCACAAGGCTCGCAAGGCTGTGACCTGAGGGACAACGACCGTGAGAGAGTCTTCGCTCGAAGGTCTCGAGAAACTTCGGCGCTGCTGCTGATGAACTCGCGGGATTGGAAATTGCCCGTCATCCAAAGATAGTGGGAACGGGAATCGTCGCGAAAGCTGTTCTTGCTGGCGTTCAGCTATTCCAGCAGTTGTCGCATGATGAAGGTAGGTTCCAAGCCAACGCAGCCATGACGCGGAGGAGAAGTTATTGCAATCACTTGAGGGCAGACTAACAATTCGTCATCTTCGACTTGTGGATGCTATTGCCCAAGAGGGAAACCTGGTGCGTGCCGCTCAAAGGCTGAATATGACCCAGTCGGCGGTGACAAAGGCGCTGCAGGAAGTCGAGGTTCTTATTGGTGTGGCGCTATTCAAGCGCACAAACCGAGGAACCGTACCGACGTCCTACGGGGAAAATCTCGCCTCCCATGCCCGCATCGTGATTTCGCAACTTCGACATGCGGGTCGCGACCTCGCGGACCTCCGTGATGGGCTTGGTGGCAGGGTTGCAATCGGCACGCTTCTCTCGGCGACCGTCAGCCTTCTCCCTTTGGCAATCACCAAGGTGCTTGAAGCCAGACCAAATATCAAAGTCAAGATCGTCGAAGGCACGAACGATACGCTCATGCCGTTGCTGCGTATCGGCGAATTGGATTTCGTGATCGGTCGTCTGCCCGAGTATCGCGAGCGAACGGGAATATTGCAGGAAATCCTGACCGACGATAACGCGCAGGTTGTCGTGCGTGAAGGGCATCCGCTCATTGGCCGGGCGAGTCTCAGCCTGCGTGAACTGGTTCAATGGTCGTGGATCATGCCGCGCGAGGAGACGACTTTGCGACGCCAGCTGGATGAAGCGTTCCGTAGGGAGGGTGTCGAGCCGCCCCGCTGCAGCGTCGAATCTGTATCGATACTGGCAAATAGAGCTTTGCTTCTGGCGACCGATTACCTCGCGGTTTGGCCCGCTGAGCTAGCTGTGGCAGAGGAGCGATACGGGATCGTTTCCTTGCCGATTGCGTTGCCTACAACGCATCGCCCGATTGGAATTTCGACTAGGGCGCAAGCAGGACTGTCTCCTGCTGCCGAAGCGCTGGTTCAAACGCTCAGGGCGGTAGCGAAAAACAGGTGTGGCTGATTAGAGGGGTAGAGGTGGTATAAAAATGCTTAAGTTCCGCCGTGCGGCATCGGAAGCGGTGTCCTGTGTCGAAAGCGTGGTGCTTTCAGGCAGCGCCATATCGAACTCATTGCGATCATGGCAATGAGCATCGCGGAGCCGAAGGTCTTCAGATAGTGATTGTTTTACCTTGTCGTCGAATCCTCTGTAGGCCGCGAATCCGTTGCCGGCCATACCGCCGATCTGCAACGTCGAACCGTTCGGGAAGAGACGTGGCGCAACAATCCTGAGCCGGTGAGAATCTTGCGTCTGTCCATTGTCCAACTCCGCACACGACACTAACCGCCGGTCAATATTGCCGAGCCGTGTGGATGTGGAAACCGCAGCTGTCGTGCTGCCATTGCTATACACAGGGATCAGGCACCACGCCCTGGAAACCGAGAGATACAAGCAAACTCAGTTCACGCTCCGTTCCACGTTAGCGTGTCTGGGGGAGCAGTTCTTGTTCTGGCCCCCTCTACGAGGCAGCGCATTCGTTGCTCGTGCGCTCGAAGAAATGGTCGAGCCTCAGGGCGTGGGGATTGAACATCGCCAGGCGCCGCGGCATGGCGCGGGCCCGCGTGGCAGTGGCCCGCAAACTGGCCGTCATCCTGCACCGTATGTGGGTCGACGCAACCGAGTTCCGCTTTGGAAAGGAACCTGCTGCACCGCCGGCGTGACCCGAGACAGATCAAGCAGGGAACACGAACAAAGCATTCGCCCGAAGGGCGGTGCCCAGATCGTTCCGTGGGGACGATGGGCGAGGCAAACTCGTTGAGTGTCTCGAGCCTGCCGAACCAAACGTTCGCAAGGTCGTGAGTCAGATTGAGACGTCTCGCTCTCCTGACCCCATCATGCGGCGGCCTAAGCGCCGACCGCGAAGAGAAGCGAGTGACCCGCGGAGCGACCGAGAAAAAAGTGCAGGAGCGCCTTGACCTCAACGACCCCAATCAGAGAAGACACTCAAACTGCGGTAATTGCGCGCTCGAAAGTTGCGAGGAAGAGATCGACATGTTCGGCTTGGCATACGAGCGGAGGCCGCACTTTGAGGGTATCTTCATTGGCACCTGTCGTGCTGATAAGCACGCCGTCATCCCGCATTGCATTGACCACCCCCAGAGCCATCGCACGCTTCTCCGGTATAGCAATCTCGTCGGACCCAATATCGATTCCAAAGAATAGCCCCGCATTCCGGATTGCGCGAACTCCCCTATGCTTCTTTGCGAGGCCCTCCAGTCCGGCTCTAAGTTGCTCGCTCATAGCAAGGGCGTGTTGGGGGATTTGGTCGCGTTGCAAGATTGTCAGTACAGCGTCGGCCGTTGCAATGCCGACCGTGTTTCCGGCGAAGGTATTCGAGTAGCGAGCGGTGGCACCAAACCGCTCCATTGGAGCTTTGCGACCGACGACGGCGCCAATCGGAAAACCGTTGCCCATTGGCTTGCCCAGAGTTACAAGATCCGGAACGATCCGGTGCCGCTCGAAACCCCACATATGAATGCCAGTTCGCCCAAAGCCCGGCTGAACTTCGTCGGCGATGATGAGGCCGCCCGCGTCCCGCACGGCTGCGACTCCGCCCGTAATAAATCCAGGAGGATCCACCCACACCCCGTCGCTTGAAAAGATGCTGTCGATGAGCAGGGCGGCAACTCCTATGCCGCGACGGTTCAGATCCAGTATCGCTGAACGAACCTGTGACTCAAAAAAGTCGGCGGCTTGCGATTCTGGTATGCCTGCCGGTCCGGGCAGAGAAACCGTGCGCACGAAAGGGCTGAGCTTCACCGCGTCGCCCAAATTCGGCGAAACGGCCGCCGCTGCCGCGCTCGTGCCGTGATAAGCATATGAGGAGACAATCACGCCCTCGCCGCCGCTCGCGAGGCGCGCGATGCGTAGGGCCAGATCGTTGGATTCACTGCCGGTGCAAGTAAATACTACTCGGTTGAGCTCCTCTGGAAATGCATCAACCAACCGCTCGGCGTAGTCGACAAGTCTTGGCTCGAGATAACGCGTGTTGGCGCTAATTCGCGCAGCCTGCTCGGCCATCGCCGCGTTCACCTCGGGGTGGCAATGGCCGAGGGAGGGAACGTTGTTATAGAAATCCAGATAGGCTCGCCCGTCCGGATCATAGAGCCACATACCTTCGCCGCGAACAAAATGCACGGGCCGTCGATATTGAAGTCGATAGGATGCTCCCAGTACTGCATCGCGACGGGCAATCAGCTCGGCCTCGCGCGCTGGGAGGCTAAACTCACCTGGTCTGTAGCGATTGGGCATGAGGTCTGTGGACATGTTTGCTGCCTCTCTGAGAGTTACGGCGAAGGTTGTGACACTGCCGCGAGGACTGCCGCCTCGCCTGATGCAGCAGAAAGAGGCGCCAGGATTGTTAGCCCGCGTTCAGCACGAGCAACATTCTTTTTGATGTATTGCGAGTCGGCCGGAAAGAGGTGGGAGCGCCAGTAATTTATCAGTATCAGCGCGCTTTGACGTGCGCGCATGAGTCCGACCAGCAGTCTTGTTTCCAAAGCGGAAAGTGGAACGACCGCGGCATAGCCCGCAATGAGATGCTCGGCTCCGCCCAACGGAAGAGTTGGATCCGTCACGACGTGACTTGCCGCGATCGCCAAGTCCTGGATCCTTGGGCTCCAGCATCCATCGCCGAAATCGATGAAACCCAAGCCATCGCTGGTAACGATTGTGTTGAACGGACTAGGATCGTTATGAGTGACCTGCCACTCCAAGTTCGGGATCTGCGGCTCGATGATCTGAATGTACTCCGCCATCGCCCTACGAACACTTGCGGCTACGTTTCCAGATGGTAAGTATTCTTCTAGTTCCATCAACCGTGGCCAGCACCCGACATGCCATAGAATTGGGCGGTCGGCTGCGGGTAGGTTGACTTGCCCGAGTGTTAAGTCCAGCCGGCCGAGAGCGCTGCCAGTACGAGAGAGGAGGTCAGGCGAGGGCGTTTCCTTGTGCAGGGACAAGCCCTCAATTCGGGTCTGCAGGTAACCGCTAATACCCTCTCCCTCAAACATCAATGCGCCGTCACTGGTGCGGATCAGTGTGGGTGCAGCAAATCCCGCGCTATTCTGTATTGCCGCCAAAGCGCCGCTTTGGAAGCGGAAGCTGTCGATTGCCTCTCGTCGTGTCGACGTCTTTAGGATCAATCGGCGGCCGTCCAGCAGAGAGACCTCAGCAGTGCGTTCGATCTCGGACGATAAGACCGCGATCGATCCTTCCAATCCATAGTGCCGCTTGAGAAGTGTCGCCGAAATGTCGGGTTCCGACAGGTCTGGCGGCATGGAGAGAATTGCGGCAGCGGCGCGAAAATAGGCCTCTGCAGACGCTGTAGCATGCGGTAGGTGACGGAAGCCTGCAGCCGCCGCGGGGCTGTTGGGCCGATCTAGCTTCCGATCAGCATCTAGACCACTACGATCGCCCAATTCGAAAATCCTCGCCGTTCATGGTGCCTTTCGTGCGGCAAAGTTGGATGCTCTGATCTAGTCTGACTAGATCAGAGCAGGCACTCTGGCACAGGTTACTGCCTCGCGCGGCTTTTCGATTCCTGAACCGCGATCGCCTTAATTCAAGTCAGAGTCCGAAGACGCCGGGCAGCTGCGAAATATCGCGGATCTCGGTGTATTCATAATACGGGTTCGCCGGCTCATGGCCGCGGTTGACCCAAACCTTGCTCTTGATACCCAGATCATAGGCAGACATGAGGTCGTGACGGAAAGACGACGACACATGCGTTATGTCCTCCGGTCCGCATCCCAGCATGTCGAACATATATTCAAAGGCCTTGTGGTGCGGCTTGTAGGCACCTGCCTCCTCGGCAGTATAGACAGCATGAAACGGCGCGCCGAGCTTTGCCACATTCGACGGAATCTGGGTCACCATGGAATTTGTCAGAATGACAAGGGGGATTTCCTTAGCGAGCTTAGCCAGGCCTTCGGGCACATCCGGATGTGGTCCCCATGTCGGTACGCGGTTGTAAATGGTTTCGGCGTCTTCGGGCCGGAATTCAACCTTATTGCGGCGGCACGTGCGCTCCAATGCGTTGTGAACAACGTCCGCGTAGGGCTTCCAGTCCTGCATTACCTCATCGATACGATACGCTTGGAAATTCTTGATGAATTCGTTCATGCGCGGCCCATCCAGAAGATGACCGAACAGATCCCGAGCGGCTTCCGCCATCTGAAAGTTGATCAACGTACCATGGCAGTCGAATGTTACGTATTTTGGCCTGAAGCGATCCATGTCCTTGGCTCCTGTGAACTGTACGGCATGGACGAAGCATAGTTGCAGTCGTTTGGCAGAATGTGCCGGAATGCTTCGTCCTTCAGCAGAAGTCTCTTCGGTCGCGCCAAATCCCGCACATCCTTCCGCTGGAGCCTCGTCTCGCATCAGTCGTGGCCTGAGTTAGGCTGGTGCTGCCGAAGGCAGCCGTTCCCTGGCGCGGCGTTGTGTTTGAAGCCGAGTTGAGTACTGCGATCTGCCTCTGATGGCAGTTGGCGAGACGGCCCAGCAGGGAACACCTAAGTCGCTTTGAAAGCAGTAACTTTGATAGGTCGAAGTGGGAGCGACGCAAGTGCTGGCAGGCCGAGGCCGCTCTAAACAGGCTTCCTAGGTGCATGAGCCGATCAAGCTATCTAGCCCGTCAGAAGCGGACGGGCCGCCATTCACCCGAGTGCGTGGCCAGCCAAGCCATAAACCCAAGGCTCGCCCGCCTTGCGGTTCAAAAGGGGTTGACCCCGCGACATAGTCGTCACGCGCTCGGCTACTTGAAAGTCACTCGCGCGTAGAAAGTTGGCCAATGGCCCTGTGTCCCGAGTGTCGACGCGCGCGAACTGCCCTTTCAGATTCCGTAGATGGACCAAAATCAGCTGAAGCGCGTCATCGTCATTGCTTGCTACCACAGGGCCGATCACATGGCCGCGACCGAACTCCCGGCATACAGAATAGCCAACGATCTTCCCATCGCGGCTGAGGGTTTGGATGGTGGAAATCGGGACTAGTGCCGAGAACAGTTCCTCGCGCTTCCAACCGAACGCTTGGGTATCAAGCTCGATGATCTGCCCGAGTCCATCAATCCCGGCTTCGATCAGATCACCGCTCGGCGCGGGCAAGTGGGGCAGGGAGGAAGCAACTGTGCCTTGGTGCATCCATACCGTCGCCTCGTTTGCAAAACCCAGCGAGACATACAGATTGTGTGCCGCGCGAGTCGAATTGAGATACAGATTTCTGCCGCGACATTCTTCGAATACCTGCTCCATGAGCCAACGCGCATTACCTTGAGCTTGCGAGCGCGGGGTGGTGATCACCAGGCCGATCATCGCAACGTCTTGGCCGTAGGGGAACCACATGGCGCTCCCGAAAACCCGGCCGATGCTGTCTACTACCGCGATACCCCGACCGAACTGGCGGAGCCAATCCCAGTCCTTGGGACGGTGTGGCCATCCGACCGCCACGGATAACGCATGGAGCGAGCCGACATCAATCTCATTGATATCCCGAGCCACCAACTCGAATGATTTAAGTCGAACTGACTTCGGCATTGAACTTGAGCTCCTTCGCCCGGTCGACAGTGGAACGGCCTTGGCCACGCTACTGCCAAGCGTCAATCAGCTCATGATTGCACATCAGACCCGGCATCTTTCACTCATTTGCACTCAGGAGTCAAAATCTTCTCCCGAAATTTGGCGGGCGCCGGGCAGGACGAAACCCGTGTGCCACGACTTGATCCAAGTAGCATCGGGCTGATGACCACGCAACTTTGCCACCTTGGATTAAATCAAAGTTCGACGGACTGCCGGGTGGCCGCACAGAAACCGCAGCATAAATCAGCTCTGCAGCGCGTCAAGAAATGCTGAACGCGCCCAGCATTTTGGAATTTCATGCTGTTGCTGCAGCGTAATTCGGTGACTCGTTCGGCAGGAGAAGTCGATACTAACCTCATTCGGTCGTGGCATGTCCGTGCGATGTCAGGAGGAGCCCGCCGAAGGGCATCTCCTTTCATCTGAAAGCACTCTGCATGTATCGGTAGGTCTCGGCAGTTTGTGTCAGTGCGTGGATTGGAGGCGATCGCGATTGTGAGCGGAACTCTGTTTGACCTTGCAGCCTATCTCTACACCGAGAGCGTGAAACGCTCCTGTCGCGCGGTCGAGGCGCCGAAATTCGGCATGATCGGCTTCAACACTGGTGCGATCTCGACCGAAGTGGCCCCCATCGCCGGAATCAAGCAATCTGGTCTGGGCGCGAAGGCACTCAGGCATTGAGGAATACCCGGAGATGAAGAGCTTCCTTATCGATGGCCGGGCTTGAGTTTGCGGGCCCAGTCTAACGTTTTTGCCTTCGTACCAATGATGGGAGAAAGTTCGTGAAAACTCTGCTTCTCAAGAAAGAAGAAGTAAGCAGATTGATTAGTATGAGGGACGTGATTGGCGCTGTCGAAGAGGCGTACAAAGCTTTCAACAGCGATCAGGTGGAGCAACCCGACTATATCGGAATGCATCTCCCGTCGCCCGGTAGCGAAATCGACTTCAAGCTCAGCCACTACAAAGCCAATCAACTCATTTCGATGAAAACGTCGTCGGGAGGGTTTACCGACAATCCGACTGCATTTGGCCTACCGAGCGGGATGGGGACCATTCTGTTGTTCGATGCCAGAAGCGGGGCGCTGATTTGCGTCATGGACGGAAGCCTGATCACGGGTTTGCGAACCGGCGCGGCCGGTGCCGTTTCCGTCAAAGTGCTGGCGAGGAAAGACGCTCGAAGGATCACGTCGATCGGGACCGGAAATCAGGCGAGAATGCAGATTCGCGCGATCCGGGAGGTCATGGATATCGAAGAGATCCATGCATGGGACAATAGCGCGGATACGCTCTCCCGTTACAAAACCGATATTGAAGGCGAGTTCGGCATTCCCGTGGTCATTGCGCCCTCCAAGAAGGATGCGGTCGAGCAGGCCGATATCCTGATTACGACGACGCGGGGCAAAGGCTCGCTGGTGGAAGCCGATTGGGTAAGGCCCGGCACGCATATCGTCGCCATCGGCACGGATCAACGGGGCAAACAGGAACTGGATCCAGAGATATTCAGAAATGCCAAAGTGGTCGTCGACTCGATCGCGCAGTGCAGCGAGAAGGGGGAGACATGGCATCCGCTGGACCGGCATATCATAACCAGGGACGGCATCCACGGCGAAATCGGAGAGATATTGCTGGGAACGAAAGCTGGAAGAGATCGCGACGATGAGGTGACCATTTTCGATTCCACGGGAATGGCAATCCAAGACAACACAACCGCATCGAAGATCTATAGCAATGCCAAAGAAAAAAGCGTTGGGACCTTCTTCGAATTCTTCGAGTCCTGACCTCCAGTACGCTCTATTGGCAAAGCGGCTGGAAGGCTCCAGCACGGGCGGGCACGCCGTCAACTTGCGGTCCGACGCTGAACAACAAATCAATCTTCAGCGCGATCCTTTCCGCCAGGAAAACCCGAACTCTAACATACTGAGGCGAGTAGCATCATGCTAGATTATCCGACTATTCAGGACATTCGGGAAGCCCGCGAACGATTGGCACCCCATATCAGACACACGCCGTTGCTGCGTGCGGACAAGATCGAAAAGGCTGCAGGTTGTCAGCTCTATCTCAAACCCGAAACGCTGCAGATTACCGGCGCATTCAAAATTCGCGGCGCTCTCAACAAGATGCTTTCACTACCGCGAGAAGTCATCGCAAACGGCGTCATTGCCAGTTCCTCGGGCAATCATGCCCAAGGGCTCTCATACGCGGCTCGAATGCTCGGTGTGAAGGTCGTCATAATTGTTCCGGCCACCACGCCCAAGATCAAAATTGCCAATACCGAAGCACTGGGCGCTGAGGTCATTGTCTTTGATGGCGACACCGCCGCGAGATGGAAGCGGGCCTATGAAATCGCCGAAGAGAACAACTACGCGACCGTCCACGGCTTTGAAGACCCGCTGGTTATGGCCGGTCAGGGCACAATCGGCTGTGAAATTCTGGAAGATTTGAAGGACGTCGAGACGGTCATTGTTCCCTTGGGCGGTGGAGGCCTGATCTCGGGAATTGCGACCGCCATCAAAGAAACCAAACCGTCGGTTCGCGTCATCGGTGCTGAGCCTGCTTTGACGCCGAAATACCATCAGAGTCGGATCAACGGGCAGCGCACCACGTTGCCCCTGAAAAATACGATCGCGGACGGCCTGAGAATTAGTGTTCCAGGTCAGAACCCGTATCCAATAATTGAAAAATACGTCGATGAAATCATTCTCGTCGAAGACGAGCACATCATCGCGGGCATGCGCGCACTTGCAAAGGATGCCAAGCTGGTGGCGGAGCCGGCGGCTTCGATCGGCATCGGGGCCCTGCTCGCGGGCTCCATAAAAGTCGGGCCGGATGAAAAGGTCTGCGCGGTGCTGAGCGGTGGCAATTGGAACTTGCCGGATCTTGCCGAGATATACAAGGTCGGCTCGGAATGACCTGCTTGTGGTACTCGTTAGATGCGCATGGCGCCTGTAAAAGCTGGATCTCACCGGCATGATGCAGGTAGCGCGCTCCCGAAACACAACAGGTCCCTCGTTCCGGGCATGTGTGCGAAACTTTCTGCTTTGAGGCAGCTGGATTCAATAGATCCTGCTGCTCAGGATGGAGCGTTCGGCAGGAAATGGTCCCACCAAGACGTAATGTGTAGATCAGAGCGCCGGTTGGGCGGCTACGTCAAGGAGACCTGCGATGAACGCTAAGGAAATACTCGATCGGCTGGTCGGTTTTCCCTCCGTCGTCGGCACGCCGAACGACGGCATCGTTGCGTGGATCAGAGATTTTGCGGAGCGCTGCGGTGCTAAGGTGACGGTGTTGCCGGGGCCGGAAGGTGACCGCGCAAACGTCTTCGCAACGGTGGGGCCCAATCATGTTGCCGGCTACATTCTCTCCGGACATATGGACGTCGTTCCCGCCCTAGAGCCGACCTGGACCTCTGACCCCTTTCGGCTGCGGGCGGACGGTGATCTCCTCTTCGGCCGGGGCACGAGCGACATGAAGGGCTTTCTCGCTGCCGCATTGGCCGCACTGCCAGCAATCGCCGACATGCCGCTCACGCGCCCCCTGCATTTTGCCTTTTCCTATGACGAGGAAGCCGGCTGCCGGGGTGTGCCCCATCTCATCCGCCGGTTGCCCGAGCTTTGCGCCAAGCCGGTCGGTGCGATCATCGGCGAGCCCAGCGGCTTGCGCGCGATCCGCGCCCACAAGGGCAAGGCCGCTGCGAGAGTCGAGATCCGCGGGCGGTCGGGTCATTCGTCGCGGCCTGATCAGGGCCTAAATGCGATCCACGCCTTCGCCTGCGTCCTGCTCGCCGCCGTCCGTACCGAAGAGGCGCTGCAGAGCAGCAGAATAGACTCGAGCTTCGAGCCACCCTATTCCTCGCTCCAGGTCGGAATTGTGTCTGGCGGGCAAGCCGTGAACATCATTCCGGATTGCCTCACGGCTGAAATCGAGGCCCGAGCGATCACGGGAGTGACACCCGCCGATCTCCTCGAGCCGGTAAGGCTTGCCGCAGTCGCGCTCGAGCAGAGAGGATTCCAAACACATTGGGATCTTCTGAGTAGCTACCCGGCGCTATCGCTCGCCGCTGATGCGCCGCTTGCCAGGCTGCTGGAAGAACTGACCGGGGCCGAAACGTTGGCAGCGGTGAGCTACGGCACGGAAGCAGGACTTTACCAGGCGGCCGGCATCGACGCGATCATCTGTGGCCCCGGTGACATCGCCCGGGCCCATCGAGCCGACGAATTCATCCATGCCGACGAACTCACCGCGTGTCAGGCGATGATCGCGCGGCTTGCCGAAACACTCCGAAGCTGAGGGATTTTCATGGCGTTCTGGTTCAATTCCGACCGCGAGAGGGGGCGCGTCTTTGCCGAAGCTTTTGCTCGCGAACTGCCCGATCTCCCCTTCATCATGGATGCGACGCAGATCGATCCCGACGATATCAGTTACGTCCTGACATGGACCGCCCCGTCGGATCTCGACCGCTTCAAAAACCTGGAAATCGTCTTTTCAATCGGCGCCGGCGTCGATCAGTTCCGCCTTGAGACGCTCCCGCCGGGGGTCAAGCTCGTCCGGATGGTCGAGGACGGCATCGTGCGCATGATGCAGGAATATGTGACGCTTGCCGTGCTGGCGCTCCACCGCAATCTCAAGACCTATCTTGGGCAGCAATCCGAATGCAGATGGCAGGCCCTGCCCGCACGGCAGGCCGCAGACCGCCGGATCGGTGTGATTGGACTCGGGATGCTCGGGCAAGCTGTCATCGAGCGACTGATGCCGTTCGGCTTTCCGCTCTCCGGCTGGAGCCGTTCCCCGCGCCACATCGATGGGGTGCGCTGTCATCACGGCGTCGGGTCGCTGGCGTCCTTTCTCGGCGAGACTGACATTCTCGTCTGCCTGCTGCCGCTCACGGAGGAGACCCGCGGCATTCTCGACGCGCGGCTCTTCTCGGCCCTTCCGCCCGGCGCATCGCTCATCCATGTCGGTCGCGGCGCACAGCTCGATCATGATGCGCTGATCGATGCGCTCGACGCGGGCCACTTATCCGGCGCCGTGATCGACGTCACCGAACCGGAACCCCTGCCGCCCGAACATCCGTTCTGGCGCCACCCCCAAATCATGCTCACGCCGCATATCGCCAGCGTGACGCAGCCCGAAACCGCGGCCCGCTCGGTGATCGAGAACATCAAGCGCCATCGCGCCGGCCTCGACCCGATCGGGCTGGTCGACCGCAGCCGCGGCTATTGAATCACGGCAGGACAGCAAGGAGAAACCATGTCCCTTCTCAAAACCATCGACCCGAACAGCACCGAGGCGCCGCGCGAATCCAAACCGGTCCCCGAGCGACTGATATCAGGGGATCCCTCGTTCAAGACCTGGGCGCAGGACGTAGCACGTGACGGCCTCGTCCATACCGGTGTCTGGGAGGCCACGCCGGGCCTCACCCGCTCGATCAAGGGCGAGACTTTCGAGTTCTGCCATATCCTCCAAGGCGTTGTTGAGCTCACACCGGATGATGGCGAGCCAGTCACATACAAAGCGGGCGACAGTTTTGTCATGAAGCCGGGCTTCACCGGCACATGGCGCACGATCGAAACGGTCCGGAAGATCTATGTGACGGTGATGTAAACGCACCATCGCCAGCATCATACGAGGTCGGCACGAGCCGGTTGAGAAAGATATTTCTCACAAGGTCTCGTGTGGCCTTGCCCATTTCATCCGCAAGGACACGGCCATGGCTCTGAGTTTCAACCCCGACACAATCCGATTGCCGAAAGGCCATTTCATCGGTGGGCGATATGTCGAAGTGAAAGGCATGCTGCCGATGCATCGCCCATCCGACGGTGCGGCCTATGCCGAATGTCCCGTGGCCGATGTCGAGCTCGTCGATCAGGCGGTATCCGTTGCAAAGACCGCAGTGCGCGAAAGCGGTTGGTCCACTCGCCGCCCGCGCGAGCGCACCAATGCCATGCATCGCTGGGCGGATCTGATCGAGGCAGAAGGCGAGACGCTCGCCCGTCTGGAGGCAATATCCTCCACGCGACCGATCGGGCAGCTCATCCAGGGTGACGTCGCTATCACTGCTGAACAGATACGCTTCTTCGCCGAATTCGCCGACAAGGAGGGCAGCGATCTCGTGCCCACGGACGACAAGAGCCTCGGCATGATCATAACCGAGCCCTATGGCGTCGTCGGTGCGATCACGCCGTGGAATTTTCCGCTTTCCATGGCAGGCTGGAAACTGGGTCCTGCGCTCGCCGCAGGCAATGCCATTGTCTTGAAACCTTCCGAGATGACGCCGTTTTCGACGCTGTACCTCGCCGAGCTTGCCGTGCGCGCCGGTATTCCGTCGGGCCTCATCAACATCGTGCTCGGCGACGGGCAGACCACCGGCCAGGCGCTGACCGGTCATCCGGATATCGCCAAGATCAGCTTCACCGGGTCGACGGCAGCCGGGTCGGCGATCATGGCCAATATTGCCAGGACGGGCGTCAAGCCGATGACGCTCGAGCTCGGCGGCAAGAGCCCGCAAATCGTCTTTGCCGACGCCGACCTGACGCTTGCCGCCAATGCCATCGCCAACAGCATCCTCGTCAATGCCGGCCAAGCCTGTGTCGCCGGCTCGCGGATCATCGTCGAGAAATCGGTGATGGAGCCGTTGATCGAGGCCATCTTGTCACGCATGGCCACAATCCGTCCTGGTCCGACCTGGGACGAGGCAAGCGACTATTCGCCTGTTATCTCCGAGCGCCAGATCGCGCGAATTGATGCTATCGTGCAGGCGGCGCGCCAGGCTGGGGCTGAATGCCTGGCCGGGGGCAGATACCTTGAACGCGACGGCTATTTCTACGCGCCGACCCTGCTGTCGGATGTCGATCAGGCCTCCCCTGCGGTCACCGAGGAAATCTTCGGGCCGGTGCTGACCGTGCAGAGCTTCACGGACGAAGAAGAGGCGCTCGCGCTCGCCGACCACCCGACCTATGGGCTTGCGGCCGGACTCTTCACCTGCGACCTTTCGCGTTCCATCCGGATGACGCGGCGGCTACAGGCCGGCACCGTATGGGTCAATCGCTACAGCCGCTCCCGCGACCATATCCTGCCAACCGGCGGCTACAAGCGCTCCGGCATCGGCAAGGATCTCGGCCGCGAAGCCTATCACGCCAACCGCAAGAGCAAGAGCGTACTCATCAACCTCCAGGATCAGACATGAAGACTTATTCAATCGCGCTTCTGCCGGGTGACGGCATAGGCAAACCCGTGACCGAGGTCGCCTGGCATGTCTTGCAGGCGACTGCAAAGGCCTCAGGTTTTGCTCTCGAAGGAAAGACCTTTCCGTGGTCCTGCGACTTCTACAGGCAAACCGGCGCCATGATGCCAGCTGACGGCATCGAAACACTCAGGCGCTTCGATGCTATTTTGCTCGGTGCAGTAGGCTGGCCGGCAGAAGTGCCGGATTCGGTGTCGTTGCATGGCCTGCTCCTGCCGATCCGCAAGGCCTTCGTCCAGTATGCCAATATTCGCCCGCACCGGCTGCTGCCAGGCGTCTCGGGGCCGCTGAAAAGCGCTGCGTTCGACATTCTCTGCATCCGCGAAAACACCGAGGGCGAATACTCCGGCGCTGGCGGCCGCATCCATCAGGGGACAGATGACGAGGTGGCGGTGGAGACCTCCATCTTCACCCGAAAAGGCGTCGAACGCATCCTGCGCTTCGGTTTCGAGCAGGCGCGCGTGCGCCGTGGCAAGCTGGCCTCGGTGACCAAATCAAATGCCCAGAAACATACTATGGTGTTCTGGGATGAGATCACGCGGGAATTGGCGGGCGAATTTCCCGATGTCGAAGTGACGAGCTATCATATCGACGCGATGGCGGCGCGCATGGTCATGGCGCCGGAAACGCTCGACGTCGTCGTCGCTTCCAACCTGTTCGGCGACATCCTCACCGATCTCGGCGCTGCCATCCAGGGCGGACTGGGCTTTGCGGCCTCGGCCAACATCAATCCCGATCGCACCGCGCCTTCCATGTTCGAACCGGTCCATGGTTCGGCGCCCGACATCGCCCATCTCGGTATCGCAAATCCGATCGCCGCCATCTGGTCGGGCGCGATGATGTTCGACCATCTCGGCGAAAGAGATGCTGCCGCCCGGGTCATGGCGGCGATCGAAGCGGCGACCGCGGCCGGGATCGGCACCATTGCTGGAAAAGACAAAACCGAGACGATCGCAAGGGCTGTGCTCGAACGTCTCTGAGAGACCGGTCGGCCGGGGCATCCCCGGACCGATTTTACTCAGCTGGGCGGTGGCAGCAAACGCTGGCGGCTCGGCATTCAGCTTCCATTCATTTTATCGGTCAAAAAGAGGGCGCGGATCACTCGATCCGCGCCCTAATTGGCGGCAGGGGAGGAGGCCGCTTATTGAAATCGGTCGAGGGTCTTGTAGTAGAGCCCGACCAGCGGAAGGAACCACGGCTTGCCGAAATGGCCGGGCACGGCAGGCCATTCGAGATCCTTGAGGGGATTGCGATCCGGCTTGCCGAGTATGGCGTCGGCCATAATCATCCCGAGATGAGTCGAGAGCTGCGCACCATGACCCGAATAGCCCATCGCATACCAGACACCGTCGATATAGCCCGCCCGGGGAAACCGGTCCTTGGTCATGTCCACTAGGCCGCCCCAGCAATAATCGATCTCCACATTGGCAAGGTGCGGAAATATCTGGGCGAGGCTCGCGCGCAGGATGGCGCCGCTCTTGGCATCCGAGCGCTGATCCGACGTCGCGGCGAAGCGAGCGCGGCCGCCGAAGATCAGCCGGTTATCCGGCGACAGCCGGAAATAGTTGCCGATGTTCATCGAGGTGGTGCAGGTGCGGTTGCTCGGCATGGTGGCCGCCACCTCAGCTGGGTTCAAAGGCCGGGTCGCGATCAGGAAGCTGCCGACGGCAATAATACGGCGCCGGAAATAGTTGAAGGAGGCTCCGGACGTGTAGGCTCCGGTCGCGACCAGGACATGGTCGGCGGTCACCTCGCCTCGAGAGGTCTCCAGCCGGTGCTTGGCCCCGGATACTGTGTGGCGTGTTACCGAAGCCCTTTCGAATATCGTGGCGCCATGCCTGGCCGCGGCATCGGCCAATCCAACGACATACCGGCCCATATGCATCATGGCGCTCTTCTTGGACAGCATTGCGCCGTGGAAGGGAGAGCCGACCTCGGTCTTGAGGTCATCCGCCGTCAGCAGCGCGGTATCCGGATCGACCTCGCGATGAACCGCTTCGAAATTGCGGGCGATGGCGTCGAAATGCTGCGGCTTTGACGCCAGCTTCAGTTTCCCCGCTCGACGGAAGTCGCAGTCGATCTTTTCTTCAGCGATGATCCTTTCGATCGTATCGATCGAGTCGTCGAGCGCGCGATAAAGCGCGACCGCGCGTTCAACCCCAAGCTCAGCCTTGGCAGCGATGAAGCTGTGGGCAAGCCCGTTGTTGACATGCCCGCCGTTGCGGCCGGATGCACCCCAACCGATATGGTTCGCTTCCAGAACGGCCACCCGCGCGCCCGACTTTGCGAACTGCCGCGCGGCAGCCAGCCCCGTAAAGCCGCCGCCGATGACGGCGACGTCAAAGTCACCTTCAACAGGACCGGTGGCGGCGCCGTTGAATTTCAATGCCGTGTCATGCCAGTAGGATTCGAACTTCATTGCCGCGCTCCGCTAGAGACCCACAACGCCGGGAAGGCCGGAAATATCCTTGATCTCGACATAGCCGTAATAGGGATTGGACGGCTCATGGCCGCGATTGACCCAGACCTTGTTCTTGATGCCGAGGTCATGCGCCGACATCAGATCGTACCGAAAAGAGGACGAGCAATGAAGGATGTCTTCCGGACCGCAGCCCAGCATGTCGAACATATATTCAAAGGCCTGGAACCGCGGCTTGTAGGCGTTCGCCTGTTCGGCGGTATAGACCTTGTGGAATGGCGCACCGAGTTTCTCCACATTCGACATGATCTGCGAATTCATCGCGTTCGAAAGGATCACCAGCGGAATTTCCTTAGCGACCTTGGCGAGCCCGGCCGGAACGTCGGGATGCGGTCCCCAGGTCGGTACCCGCTCATAGACCATGCGCGCGTCCTCCTCGCGGAAGGTCACGCCGTTCTTGCGGCAGGTACGCTCGATCGCATTGTGCACCACTTCATTATAGGGCTTCCAGTCCCCCATGATCTCGTCGAGTCGGTAGGCCGCGAAGTTCTTGATGAACTGCTGCATGCGGGACTCGTCAAGCTGTTCGCCATAGAGATCGCGGGCCGCTTCCGCCATCTGGAAATTGGTAAGAGTGCCATAGCAATCGAAAGTGATGTATTTCGGCCGAAACTGGGTCATCGTGTTGGTCCTTGCTGGTGTCCGAGGCGCTGTCATGAATTCATCCTAAAGCGCGTTTTCCAGCTTCGGCGGCGGTAGTGGCGGGCCGCTCAGGCAGAATCTTTCGAATTGGCGAAATTTTTGGCAGAGAATTGTGCGCGGCGCTTGCGGGATAAACTTTTGCCAAGCCGCCGGGAAATTGCTTTCCAGCACAAGATGCCGTCCGCCCTCGCTGACACGGCGAAAGATATCGCCTGACGCGTCTCATCGGGACGTTCTTCTTTTCTGATACGGCTATCATCCTTGCATAGAGGCAGGGATTTACGCGATGAAAGCAGACCAACTCGAGATCGTGTCATTAGGAACTCAGCACCTCGAAGGCGCACTCGCCCTTTCAAGGCAAGCCGGCTGGCCCCACAGAATGGCTGACTGGGAAATGGCGCTTGCACTCAGCACGGGCGTCGTAGCGCTCGAGAGTGACAAGATTGTCGGAACCACGCTCACGACACGATATGGAACAGACTGCGCCACCATTAACATGGTCATTGTCGACGAGGCCATGCGCGGGCGGGGCCTTGGCCGCCGACTGATGCAAGCAGGGCTTGATGCTGCTGGTAGCCTGCCATGTAGGCTCATCGCAACCGACGAGGGCTTGCCACTCTACGAAAGCTTGGGCTTCCGTCAGGTCGGCGCCATCGTGCAACATCAGGGGTTCTGTTCGGCAGTGGAAGCGCCCGTCGATGTCGAGTGGGCGCAGCCCAGCCATCTCGCTGAAATTGAGGCCCTCGATCAACTTGCGTTCGGCGCCATTCGTGGTGAGCTGCTATCCTATCTCAACCAAGTTGGACGTTTCGCGGTTATCAGGCGGGGTGGACATGTGTCGGGGTTCTCAACGTCGCGTCCTTTCGGACGTGGGGAAGTTATCGGCCCCGTGGTTGCGGAGAATGGTGAAGATGCCCGCAAGCTCATCCTTTTTCAAATCGCGGCTCGACGCCACACATTTCTCCGCATGGATACGGCCACAAATCTAGGTCTGTCGAGTTGGCTGACCGAGCTTGGGCTTGTTCACGTGGGCGGCGGCACGGCGATGCAGCGCGGCGGCAACACCCACTCCTCTCCCCGCGTCAAAACCTTTGCCCTTGCCAATCAGGCCTTCGGCTGAATCGGAGACAAAGATGCTCAGCAACTCCCTTATCGAACTCGACCGCGCCCATCTCGTCCATCCGGTCGCCTCCTATCGCACCCACGAAAAGCTCGGCGTGCGCATGCTGGCATCCGCCTCCGGCGCCACGGTGACCGACGCGACCGGTCGACAACTCGTCGATGGCTTTGCGGGCCTCTGGTGCGTCAATGCGGGATACGGCCATGAAAGCATCGTCGAGGCTGCCGCGCGGCAGATGCGCGAATTGCCCTACGCCACCGCTTATTTTGGCCTCGGCGCCGAGCCGGGGATCCGTCTCGCCGCGGCTCTTGCCGAGCGGGCACCCGGCGATCTCAACCATGTCTATTTCACGCTTGGCGGATCCGACGCGATCGATAGCACGGTGCGGTTCATCCGCTATTACTATTATGCCAAGGGAACGCCGCAGAAAGACCAGTTCATCTCGCTCGAACAGGGCTATCACGGATCTTCGACGGTCGGCGCCGGGCTGACGGCTCTTCCGGCCTTCCATGCCGGCTTCGGCATTCCCTTCGACTGGCAGCACAAGATCCCCTCGCATTACACCTACCGCAATCCGGTGGGCACCGATCCGCAAGCGATCATCGCTGCGTCGAAACAGGCGTTGCGGCAGAAGGTGGAGGAAATCGGTGCGGAGCGGGTGGCGGCATTTTATGCCGAGCCGATCCAGGGCTCCGGCGGCGTACTGGTGCCGCCAACGGGCTGGATGAAGGAAATGGCCGACCTCTGCCACGAACTGGATATCCTGTTCATCGCCGACGAAGTGATCACCGGTTTCGGCCGCACCGGCCCGCTCTTCGCCTGTAGCGAGGACGATGTGGTTCCCGATTTCCTGACCGTCGCCAAGGGCCTGACCTCGGGCTATGTGCCGATGGGTGCGGTCTTCATGACCGACCGTGTCTATGACACAATTGCAGATTGCGCCGGCACTTCCCTGGTGGGGCATGGCTACACCTATTCGGCCCATCCGGTGAGTGCTGCGGTAGGGCTTGAGGTATTGCGCCTCTATGAGGGCGGGCTTCTGGAAAATGGCCGCAGGGCCGGCAAGCGCCTGATGGAGGGCTTACAGGGCCTCGCCGACCATCCCCTCGTCGGCGACATCAGAGGTCGAGGCATGCTGGCGGCGATCGAGCTCGTCACCGACAAGACGAAGAAGACGCCGCTTCCGGCGGCGGCCGATCCTTCACGGCGAATTTTCGACCGCGCATGGGACAACAGCCTCATCCTCCGCGCCTTCGGCAATGGCGTGCTGGGCTATGCGCCGCCGCTTTGCTGCACCGACGGCGATATCGACGCGATTGTCGCTCGGACACGGAAGACGCTCGACCAAACCCTCGAGGATAGGGATGTCAGGGTTCTCATGGCGTGAGGGGCGCGAGTTGGACCCTCTCGAACTTGCTGTCCTTTGCCCGATTATAGGGGGAATAGACTGGTCAGCGGCAGGTGCGATTTGACGATCGGCGATTTCAAAACGACGTAACTGAAATATCGGTCGATGCCGACATCCATGTCGATGAGGCGCTCCATGATCTCCTGATATTCCGCGATACCGCTGGTGACGAACTTGATTAGATAATCGTAGCCCCCTGAAACCAGGTGGCATTCGATGACGGAGTCGATCTTTTCAGCTGTCGATAGGAAGCGTGCGAAATCGACCTGCCGGTGGTTCTTCAAGGTGATTTCGGTAAATACCGTGATAGTCTGACCGAGCTTGGCAGTGTTGATAAGGGCGGAATAGCCTTCGATATAGCCTTCCGACTGCAGCTTTTTCACACGCATAAGACAAGGGCTCGGCGATAAATGAACTAGTTCTGCTAGCTCTACATTGGTGATCCGGCCGTTCTTCTGCAATTCATAGAGAATCTTGATGTCGATGCGGTCAAGCTTCACGCGGATCTCCCTCCGGGCCGTTTCAGCCCGCCTTGCAGCAGATTATGCCAAAGAGGATAACACAGCATCCAGCCATGTCCATTTTCGCAGGCAAAGATCCTTCCAGCAGAAAGGGTTGAACTTGTTACCGACTGCAGAACATTATTTCGAGAACCGGTGAATTCGGCGCGCATTTTGGCGGAGCCCCGCAATAGAAAGGATCTGCCTCAACGGAGACGATCATGCCTGCCCCGCTCGCATAGAAACCACCAAGATCCAGCCCGAAGCCGCAGTTGTTGTCGTCTCGGGACGGCATCGTCGGCGTCCTTGCGGCGTACTACCTCATCTGCCGCGGCCTATAGGGAGTTCTCGTTGAAAAGGGCTTTATCGGCGCCGAGCAATCGAGATGCTTTTTCTGGTGCCCGCACGAAGAGTAATTCGAAGAAGTCAAACTTACCGGAAGACTTCGAGCCAGATCACCCTAAGTCGATCCACATCCTTGGGAACAGGAAGCAGGACAGGGTCAGCAGAGGTAATCTATTCGGCGCGTTGTTAGCTATCGCACGTAATGGACAAGCGGCTTTGTATGAAAAGGGGATGGCATCACGTGCGCTTCGACGGAAAAAACAGCACTCAGCAGCTCTCGTGTCAGCACCTCCTCCGGCGGACCAGATGCGACGATCTTTCCCGCCTGCATCACAATTAGCCGGTCGCAAAACATCGCTGCGTGATTGAGGTCATGCAGCGCGATGACGCTGGTGACGGGAAGGTCCGAAACAAGGCGTAGAAGACTGATCTGGTGGTGGACATCGAGGTGGTTTGTCGGCTCGTCGAGGATTAGTTCCATTGGCGATTGGGCGAGGGCTCGGGCCAGGTGAGTGCGTTGCCTCTCACCTCCCGACAAGCTTTGCCAAAGGGCGTTGCGCTTATTGGCCATTTCGGTGCGATCAAGAGCATCGTTGACCGCAGCGTCATCTTCGCCCGCCCAACCCGAGAACATGGATCGATGTGGGAACCGGCCGAGCTTCACGATATCGACGACCTTGAGGTTTGCGTTTGTGGTGGCGTGTTGCTCTATAAATGCCACCCGCTTTGCGACTGCTCGGCGGCAGATCTTTGCGATGTTCTGGCCATCGAGCGTAATCTGGCCAGCAGTAGGCCGCGTCAATCCGGCAAGAAGTCTTAGGAGGGAGGTTTTTCCGGAGCCGTTCGGTCCGAGTAGACCCAGAAGCTCACCCGGTTTGGCTATGAGGGAAACATCGTCAACGATGGTCTTCGCGCCGACTTTCCAGACCAAATTGTCAGCCCTGATGCTCATGGCGCGCGCTGAAGCCTGTAGAGAATTATTGCGAAGAACGGCACGCCGACGAGCGCGGTAACGACGCCGATCGGCAGTACCTGTTGTGGGATAAGCGTGCGCGACGCAATGTCGGCGAGCACCATGAACACTGCCCCCGTGACTGCGCAGGCGGGCAGGAGTCTCGCATGTAGCGGGCCGACGACGAAGCGGGCGGCATGCGGAACGACAAGGCCGACAAAGCCGATCGTTCCCACCATGCTGACGATGGTCGCGGTGATGATTGCGGTAAGAGCGAAGAGAATGATACGCGTCTGAGCGACGTTGATTCCGAGGGCGGCAGCCGCTTCGTCTCCGAACGCAAAAGCGTCCAACACGCGCGAATAGAATAAGCACACGACCAGCCCTAACCCAACAACGACTGAGACGAGCCAGAGCTCGGGCCAGCGCACGCCGCCGAAGCTGCCGAGGAGCCAAAATATCACATCGCGCGCTTGCTGAGCATTACCAGAGGTAGTTACGACGTAAGATGTTATGGCGTTAAACAGCTGCGACGTAGCCACCCCCGCCAGGATTGTTCTGTCGGCGCTTCCGCGCGCTCCGTTCGAAAGAAGGGCAACAAACAGGAACGCCGCAAATGCTCCGGCGAAGGCGCCTGCGGAAAGTGAGATGGCTCCCGCGCCGATACCCAGGATAACGACGGCTACCGCCCCGGTCGAGGCGCCTGCGGAAATGCCGAGCACGTAGGGTTCTGCCAGCGCATTACGTAGCAATGCCTGCATGATCGCGCCACACAGCGCGAGGCCAGCGCCGCAGAACACCGCGACGAGCGCACGGCTTAGCCGATACTCCCAGATCACGGTTTCATGGATGCGGTTGAGCTCAACCGTCGTCCAACCCAGCTTATTGAGGATGGCCGAAAAGGTGGTCGACAGGGGGATCGGCATATCGCCGGTCCCCGTGCTGATGCCGACGACCAGCGCGATGGCAATGAACGAGCCAAGCGTGATCCCCGCAACGCGAGAAAGTTGTTGCGGATGTTTGCTAGGCGATCTGCTATTGGTTTCGGCTGTCACTTCAGGCCGAGCGTCTTCAACTGTTGAGCTACCTGTTCGGCGCCATAGATCGTCCGCACTGTCGGGTTCATGGCTTGACCGTCCATTACGACAACCGCTTTGTTCTTGACCGCCGGCATCTGACTCGTGGCCGGATCGGTGGTCAGGAAACTGATCTTTGCCTCCGACTTGTCTAAGTCCCATCTGTTGCGATCGACCTGCGCGACCACAATGACATCAGGATTGCTGGCGATGATGCTCTCCCATCCGAGAGCCGGTGACTCGGCTTCGGAGGTGATGGCGTTCGTTCCGCCGAGCACATTAGCAATGAAGCCGGATGCGCTGTTCTTGCCGCCAAGATATGCATCAGCAGAAGGCGATGGGCTGGAGAACCAGAAGACGTAAGATAGCTTCTTACTATCTTTTGCCGCATCAGTACGTAGCGCAGCCTCTCGTTTCTTCAGGTCCGCAATCAGGGCATCTCCCCGATCGCGTACGTCAAAGATCTGCGCGAGTTCGTCGATCTCCTGATAAAGGGTGTCCATGTTCCAGAGATTTGACCGGTCACCGTAACCGAACTTATCCTTGGCCGCCCCCTCGGCGACGCAGGTGCTCGGCGAGATATAGCTTGGCACGCCGACCTTCTCGAAGTCCTCGCGTTTGGCGACCTTGCTCGACGGGCCAAGCAGGCTCGGTAGCGCCGCTGCTATGAAATCAGGCGTTTGTGCAAGAATGGCCTCGAACGTCGGGAACTCGACCGTCAGCACTTTGACCTTCGCGTTAGCTTCAGCCAGCTGCGGGAGGACCTTGTTCGGCCAGAAAGCGGTGCCGACCATCTGCTCCTCAAGGCCAAGAAGGAGCATGATTTCGGCGCTGTTCTGGCCTAGGCCGACCGCCCGCTCGGGAGCCTTGTCGAACGTCACCTTGGCGCCGCAATTGTCGATAGTCAGAGGATATTTCGTCGAGGCCGCCTGCGCGGCGGCAGCAGCCCAACCGGTGAGCGAGCAGATCGCTATCAACGCCAATACTCGTTTCACAGATGCTATGTCCTTCCGCTGCGGCGTCTCGATCGACCAGATACAATTTCCCTATAATCACTGATCTGTGCCTGAAACAAGAGCTTCTTGCTCATCTTTTATTGAGGGCGTTGCTGGGTGACAGCGAATGACTGCGCCACGCGAACCTGAACGGTATGCAGAATCGGTCAACAACCACGAGAATCCCTGCCGCCAGTGGCTCGACACCCGAGGCCCGTGAGTCGAAATCCAGGGATAGTGGAATTGGCGCTGCCCTCTGTTAACGTCTGTCTAAAGCGAGCATTAAGACGACTTCAATGTCATCTTTCGGTCTTTTCCGGCATGGTCCTTGTGCAGCTTTAACAGCCGCATTGTATCAGACGAGGTGGAACTATGTTGAGCGAGCGGGAGAACCAGTTCTATATCGGAGGCCATTGGCAGGAATTTACCGACATTTGCCGGTTGCCAGTCGTGGACCCTGCCTCGGAGGTCGTTATGGGGCATGTTGCTGCGGGCGGTGCTGATCACGTCAACTTGGCGGTTGCAGCGGCAAAGGGAGCTTTCTCCTCCTCCTCCTCTCAATCTTCCGTATCCCAGAGAGTCGCTCTACTCGCCAGGATGCATTCGCTCCTGATCGACAGAGCGGAAACTTTTGCGGAAGCGCTCGTCATGGAAATGGGGGCGGCGATCAGCTTCGCCAGGGCATCGCAGGTTCCTTTCGCCGCCGAGCACATTCGTGTCCAGATGGAGGTTCTCGAGAAGTACCAATTCACGACAATTGATGGGCGCACCGCCACCGCCAAGGAAGCGATCGGGGTTTGCGCACTGATCACACCCTGGAACTGGCCGCTTTACCAGATCACGGCGAAGGTCGCTCCCGCGATCGCAGCAGGCTGCACCATCGTCCTCAAGCCCAGTGAGCTGGCACCTTATAGCGCCCTGCTCTTTGCCCAACTGATGCATGATGCCGGAACTCCGCCGGGCGTGTTCAATCTGGTTAACGGTACTGGAGAGAGCGTAGGCGCAGCCCTCGCCAGCCATCCGGATGTAGACATGATTTCGATCACCGGTTCCACCCGCGCAGGAGTGCTCGTCGCGCAGGCGGCCGCACCGACTGTGAAGCGGGTGGTTCAGGAACTCGGCGGCAAGTCACCGAACATTTTGCTCGCCGATGCCGATTTCAGTGAGGCGGTAGCCAAGGGCGTGCTCGCCGGCATGCGCAATGTCGGCCAGTCGTGCAGCGCCCCGACGCGCCTGCTTGTGCCCGCACATCGGTTGGGCGAAGTGGAGGAATTGGCTAGCGCCACTGCGCGTGCCATCCGCGTCGGCGCGCCGCTTGATCCGGCGACGGACATGGGTCCCATCGCCAATCGTGCTCAGTTCGAGCGGGTACAGGCCATGATCCAGGCCGGTATCGATGACGGCGCCAAGCTGCTGTGCGGCGGGCTGGGTCGGCCGGGCGGCCTTGACAGCGGCTTTTTCACGCAACCCACGATCTTTTCCGAGGTAACGCCCCACATGCGCATTGCTCGTGAGGAGATCTTCGGTCCCGTTCTTTCGATCATGCCCTACAAGGACGAGGAAGAGGCAATCGCAATTGCTAACGATACCGTCTATGGATTGGGCGCCCATGTTCAGTCTTCAGACCTGGAGCGGGCACGCCGGGTCGCCACTCGCATTCGTGCCGGCCAGGTCCATATCAACTATCCGGCTTGGGACGGAGCAGCCGCGTTCGGTGGCTACAAGCGCTCGGGTAACGGCCGCGAGTATGGCGTATACGGGCTTGAAGAGTATCTCGAGACGAAGTCGATCCTCGGTTATTGACGAGGCTTCTCGGTAGGGTTGGCTCTCCAGGGCAGTGGTTTCAGCGACTGGCGAAGCATTGTCAGGAAAGCGGCAGTGCGCGCACTTCGTCCGTGCCGCGATCCGAGGATGGCGACGATATCGGCCGACGGCAGCTTCCATTTGGGAAGTACCTGCCTCAGCCGTCCGTCGGCGAGGTCTTCTGCGACGGCCCATTCGGAGCGCATCATGATGCCCTGACCCGCCAGCGCCCAATCCCGAATAACGGCGCCATCATTACTAGACATGACAGGGTTGACTCGCACTGTCGTACTTTCCTGCCGTGATCCCTTAAACCGCCAAAGCGTTACGTCCTCCTCATTCTCGCGAACGACAAGGCAGCGATGTCGCGCCAGATCGGAGGGCGTAGCAATGGGCGCAGCCGAAGTTAGGTATTCGGGACTTGCGCAGAGAATCCGGTTGTTCGGCGCCAGCGTCGTCACGACTTGATCCAGATGCGCCGACGCCCCGATGTGAACAACCACTTCATAGCTTTCAACGGTCAATGCCGTCGGATGATCGGACAGTTGCAGGGTAGCGGTAGCACCACGATGCTCTCGAGCAAATGCCTCCACGACTGGAGCGACGTAGATCCTTCCAAAACCGTGAGGTGCCGCGACCCTTAGGTGACCACGAACCGCACCCTTGCGATCAGCCAAGGCTTCGGCAAGCGAGTCTATGGCATCGCTGACGATAACGCTGTGAGAAGCCACTAATGAGCCCTCTTCGGTAAGACGCAGGTGGCGTCCGGAGCGGTCGATCAGTCTTACCCCAACTTTCTCTTCAAGCGCGCGCAGGCGCTGGGTCACCGCCGGAGGGGTGACGTTCAGCTTTCTCGCGCTTTCAGCGAGGGATTTGGAGGCTGTGAGGACCGAAAAGAAGGCAAGATCGTCGGACGTGAGCATTAATCTGTACCTGAAGTGATCGATCATGGAGGATTAATAGCCATTTATAGGGTTTGGCGACAAGGTGAGATTATGCTGGATGGAATGATCATAATCCCTACGCATAGAACGGATGGTGGGCGCAATTTTGCGCGTGCTCATCAAGGAGCAGCATGGTCCGCCAATTAAGTTCGGACCCGGGGTTGTTGTTGGGCGACACTTGCCCGCTTTTGACCGATCTAAACCGGACTATTTTCTGATTACCGAGGAGAGGGTGAACGCAGTCAGTGTATCGCGCACGCCGGGCATCTCGGCAATCAATTGCCAAATCTGCCGGATGCGGTCGGCGTCGGGGGACTCGACCCGCACGAGGAGATCGAAATCACCAGTCATAACGTCGCAAGTAACGACTTCTGGGATCTTCCGTAGCGTCTGAATGACTTCGCCGCCCCGCATGCGATCGTGCCGATACACGAAGATTAGTGCGGTTGTGACGTTTTGGCTATTCCCTCCATCCCCGGTGAGGATTGTATATCCCTTGATGAAGCCTTCTCGTTCGAGACGTTCGATTCGCGCCCGCACGGCGTTGCGAGAAAGGTTCACCTTCGCCGACAAATCCGCGTGCGAGATACGGGCGTTGGCCTTCAATTCGATAAGTATCTGTTCGTCAGTTCGATCGAGAAGATATTTCATGGAGATTGAGCCGGGTCGCTTAACCTAAAATGTCGGGGGTTACGGACCGATAAGCTAACACGGCGATTTCAGGTAGGAATGTTCTTTCCATCTTGCTCGCAAATCGCTTTGATGTCGAAGCCATTATGAATCCTGGCAGCGCCTTCTTTTCCGCATCAGTCAGGCCGCGGACTCCCTGATAGCCCTGCAGCAGCGCTCGCGCCCGATCTTTGTTCAGCTCTCCGTTCATTTCGCCCGCCCAACCGACAAGTACATCAGCGAGCTCCGACACGAGGACGTCCTCGTGCCGAAGCCTGAAGTTGATGACTCCGCTGACTTCCTCTCCTAGGAAAAAGACGTTCTCCTGGACCAATGCGCCATGAATTGCGCCAGTGGGAAGATCCGTCGATTTGCACTTCGCTTTTCGTTCCAGGACAGTGTGCATTTCAGCCATGACACGGCCCAGGCTGAGGCATTTTGCCGTGTTTGCAAATGTGGCTGAGGCGCCGGGTACGAAGCTGACGATGGCAACCAATCGACCGGCGGCCCGAGACGTGGCGTGACCGTCGACAGTGCGTAGGGGCTTCGGGCAGGGGACGCCATGTCGATAAAGCGCCTCCATGGTTTCGAAGGCCCTTTCCAGATCTGAAGGTTGGGCTCCGTTTTCGAAAAGGGTAACGATGAATTCGCCTTCCCTCGTCCGAAACAGATAGGTCGTCTCGGAGTCGCCGTCCGCAATGCCAATCACCGACAGAAGCGATGTAAAACCATAAGCCGCGGTAATGAGTTGGCGATCTTCGTCAGAAAGCTCCGTAAAAACAGCCATTTCCCACCCTTATGCGGACGATGAACCCATCAGAAATTTGCGAAGGCCGCGCTACCTTCAAAGAGCTCTTCAACTTGACTGGAGGCTAAGATCCCTTCCTCTTCCACGACCTGCCGCAGCCCGCGCTTTTCGGCCAGAGCTTTCTTGGAAAGCTGCGCTGCCTTACTGTAGCCGATAAGCAACGCCAACGGTGTCGCAAGGACAAGAGACTGATCGAGGAGGTCCTTGCAACGGTCGACATCAACTTCAATGCCGGCGACGCACCGCTGCTTAAAAAGGTCCATACCCCGCGTCAACATCCGCATGGACTGTAGGATGTTGAGGATGATCACGGGCTCCATCGCATTGAGTTGCAACTGCCCGGCACTTGCCGCCAGGGTGACAGTGAGATCATTTCCGATTACCTGAAATGCGATTTGGTTCATCATTTCCGGAATGACCGCGTTGACTTTGCCGGGCATGATCGAGGAACCGGCCTGGACGGGCGGAAGTCGGATTTCTCCCAGGCCGCCCCTCGGCCCACTGCTCAAGAGCCGCAGATCATTGCAGACCTTTGTCAGCTTCACAGCAATTCGCTTAAGGACACTGGAGATGGAAACGAAGCCACCGGTGTCGGACGTGGCCTCTATCAGATTTCGAGCTCGGATGACCTGGATACCAGAAATCTGTGTGAGGTGGATGCAAGCCGCTGCTGGAAAGCCGCCGGGGACGTTGATCGAAGTTCCGATCGCAGATCCGCCGAGATTAACCTCTTTCAACAGCCCGGAAGCCAATTGGAGTTGGTTGATATCTTCGTCGATCAGCTCGGCGAACGCATCAAATTCCTGCCCGACTGTCATTGGGACGGCGTCCTGCAACTGAGTGCGGCCGACCTTCAGCGCAGTCGCATATTCATGCGCCTTGGCGCGGAATGCGTCGCGCAGCCCGACCTGGGACTCGATCAGCCCTTCGCAAGCACGAAGGATGGTCAGACGCAGTGCAGTCGGATAGACGTCGTTTGTCGATTGGGACAGGTTCACATCATCATTCGGATGAAGCTTGTCATAGTCGCCCACCTTCGCACCGAGCTTCAAGAGCGCCAGGTTCGCGACAACTTCATTCACGTTCATGTTGGTGGACGTTCCGGCACCACCCTGCATCATATCGACCGGGAAGTTCTCATCAACACATTTCAACTCGACGAGCTCATCGCAAGCCTCCGAGATCGCCGACGCCTTTTCCGCTGACAGCAGGCCAAGCTCGGCGTTTGCATACGCGGCCGCTTTCTTGACCATAGCCATAGATTGAATGAGTTCGGGGAAGTCTTTCAGGCGAAGGCCCGAAACGGTGAAGTTAAGCTCGGCTCGACGCGTATGGACACCGTAGAGAACGTCACCGGGGATGGGGAGGGGGCCGATCAAATCGGTCTCTATGCGTTCAATTCCCATTCGCCGCTCCCTAGTCCAGAATTCCGGCGTGGCGCATGGCATGAACGATAACCTCTGCAACAAGATGGCTCACCTCCACGAGAGGAAGGCGCAGGTCACCGCGGATCTTCGAGAGTTGCGCCAGCGCGAATTTCACGCCAGCCGGGCTGGTCTCGAGGAATAGCGCGCGATGCAGGGGCATCAGTCGATCTTGAAGAGCCAGTGCCGCCGCGAAGTCGCCTTTTAGGCATGCCTGCTGGAAGTCTGCACACAGCCTGGGAGCAACGTTCGCGGTCACGGAGATGCAACCGTGGCCGCCATGGGCCATGTAACCCAGCGCGGTGCCGTCTTCGCCGGTGAGAAGATTGAACTCATTGCCGCAGGCCATACGCTCCAGCGACGGTCGCAAGAGATTACCTGTCGCGTCCTTGACACCCTTGACGTTCGAACAATCCCTGAAAATACGGGCAAGCGTCTCGACTTCAATATCGATCACGCTCCTACCCGGGATATTGTAAACAATGATCGGAACCGTAGCTTCAGCGTCGATCGCCTTGAAGTGCTGATAGATTCCCTCTTGAGTGGGTTTATTGTAGTAGGGCGCGACGATCAGCAAACCGTCCGCGCCGGCCTCCTGTGCATGCCGAACGAAGCTGATTGCTTCCTCGGTGCTGTTGGAGCCGGCGCCGGCAATGACCGGAACGCGACCATTCGCTGCCGCGATCGCGAGTTCCACGACTCGCTTGTGTTCGGCATGGCTGAGGGTCGGGCTTTCTCCCGTCGTTCCGCAGGGGACAAGCCCCGACGTGCCCTCGGCGATCTGCCACTCGATGAGGCTGCGGAGCGCAACCTCATCCACTTTCCCATCCGCAAAAGGGGTGACAAGGGCGGAGATGGATCCTTTGAACATTTGACTTCCAAAAACGACAATGGGTTCAGATTGGCGCGGCGCCGGCGCCGGCGATCAGTGCTGCAGCGACGTGATGCAGACGACCTTCGGCTGGGTCATGTCCTCATAAGCAAAGCGCACGCCTTCGCGTCCCATGCTGCCGTATTTGAACCCGCCAAACGGCATTGCGTCGAACCGATAGTCCGACGATTGGTTGATCATGACACCGCCGGCATCGATCCGCTTGGCGGCCTCGAGGGCACTGGCAAGATCGTTCGTAAAGATTCCGGCGTGCAGGCTGTATTCCGGCGTGTTAGCCAGTTGTATTGCCTCTTCAAGTTCATCGAACGGCTGCAGTATGACGACCGGGGCGAAGGCTTCTTCATTCAGCAAGTCGCACGTCGCCGATACGTTTTCCAGGACGGTCGGGGGATAGATCGTGCCCGCTGGCTTGTGACCGCAGAGGAGCGTCGCGCCGGCAGCGATTGCTCGTTCCACCATGGCGGCGGCGCGGTTCACCGCGCTTTCGGAGATCATCGGGCCCATGTCAGTCTCGGAGTTCATCGGATCGCCAGTCTTCATCCGGACGGTTCGGGCCACGAACTCGGTCTTGAACCGTTCATAGACCGAGCGCTCCACGAGGATCCGCTGCGTTCCGATGCAGTTCTGGCCAGCCGCCCAGAAGGCTCCTGACACGCAATCTTCCACGGCGGCATCAACATCGCTGTTTTCCATCACGATAACCGGCGCATTGCCACCGAGATCCATTGCGAGCTTCTTGATGCCTGCAGATCTTGCAATCGCCTCGCCCGTGACAAATCCCCCTGTAAAGGAGATCATGCGCACGTCTTTGGCCGAAACGAGCGCCTTGCCCAGTTCGGGGCCGCCGACAGCGACCGTGATGACCTCGTCCGGCAAACCGCTTTCGATTAACACGTCCACTAGCTTGATGGCCGAGAGAGGGGCAAGTTCCGACGGCTTCAGAAGTACCGCATTTGCGCCGGCGATGGCCGGGCCAAGCTTGTGTGCCACGAGATTGAGCGGATCGTTGTAAGGCGTGATTGCCGTAATGATCCCTAGCGGCTCACGGGTATACCAGCCCTGACGAGATTCCGATCCAGCATAGGCATCAAACGGAATGACTTCGCCAGCATTCCGTTTGGCTTCTTCGGCGGAGAGTTTCAGTGTGTTAACACAGCGTGTCGCCTCCTTGCGCGCCTGGGCAATTGTCTTCCCCGCCTCCCGCACAATCAGGAGCGCAAACTCCTCCTTGCGTTCTTCGATGGTGGCTGCGGCCCTTTCGAGAATTGCAGAGCGCTGGTGGCGGGGAAGCGACCGGGCAGCCTGCGCGCCGCGTCTGGCGCGTTCGAGCAACAGGTCCACAGCGTCCGCACTGGTCTCCCGGATCGCGCCGACCAAACTGCCGTCGAACGGATTATTGACGATGATCTCGTTGGATGAGGTGGTTTTCAGCGCTAGACCGGGCATTAGGCTGCCTCCTTCGCGAAATTTGCCGACTGGGCATTGTGTATAGCCACGATGTCGGACAGCAGTGCGTAGGCGGTTTCGATTCGACCGGCGCCCGGGCCGCTAACGGTGACGGGGCCAAGCAGCTCTGTGTCCAGCGATACTGCGTTGGTAGCGCCGTTGACGCCGGCGAGCGGATGTCCAAGGGCAAGCTGTTTGGGCGCGACACTGCCGGTTATCGTCCCGTCGGCATTGCGAACTGCCGAGCCGACCAGTTTCCAACGGCTTTCAGCTTTGGTAGCTGCTTGAATGTCGGTGGGCGAAAGCTTGGAGATGCCGTTGCAGGAGACATCCCCCGGCTTGAGATTTGCTCCCAGCAGCTCATTTGCCAGGATCACGACTTTCAGGCGAACGTCGAAACCTTCGACGTCGGCGGTCGGATCGGCTTCGGCATAGCCCAGCGCCTGCGCTTCCGCGACAGCGCTGGCGAAGTCGAGACCGTCTTCCATGCGGCCGAGGACGAAGTTCGACGTGCCGTTGAGGATTCCTTCGAACCCTTTGATCTCCGCGCCGGCGAGGGTCTTCTCTGCCATCCTTATGACGGGCGTGCCGCTCATGACGGAGCCCTCATACTCGAAATGAAGGCCGTTCGCCGTCGCGAGGGCCTTCAGCTCCCGACCCGCGATTGCAACGGGGCCCTTGTTCGTGGTGACGACATGTTTGCCCGAGTTGAGAGCCCAGCGGCAGTGCGAAACCGCGGGCTCGCCGTCCGTCGGGTTCGTAAATGTCGCCTCCACGACGATGTCGGCAGGCGCCGTCTTGATGATGGCTTCGTTGTCGGCCTCGGCATTGCCGCCGGAGAGCCGGCCAAAACCGCCTTTCGCGAAATTCGCCTCGATGAGGGTTTTGGCATCCAGACCGTTCGGCGAAACGACGGAGCCCAGATGGAGATCGCTGACCGCAACGATGTTCAGGCGGAATGCGAGATCCCGCTCCCACAGAGGATTCTTCTTTGCTATGAGCTCGGCCAACGCGCGGTTGACGCCACCAAATCCGATTAGGGCAATATTGTAGATTTTCATGCGGTTGTCTCCGAGGAAGCGATTTGTGCGCAAATCATCAGATGCGAATCGCTCAGTCGGAAGGGCACAAACAGACCAATCTGCCGTGCATTTTGCTCATGATGCTGCCCGATTGGCGCGTTCCGGTCTGCCCGGCCCGAGCACACGGACGGACAAATGCTTCGGGCGAAGAAAGCCGGCATGCCGATGCAAATTCGTAGGAGTGTCTATCTTTCCGCAAAGAGGACGCGTCTGACTGGCTGTCGGCAGAAACCTCAGGAAAAGTGATCAAAGTCGATAGGAACTGAAAAGCCGGTCTTGACGCGGTCCATCACCACCATTGTCTTGAAGCCCTTGATATCGGGATTTTCATAGAAGAACTTGCGGGTAAAGACCTCGTAGTCCTCCATGCTCTCTGCAGTGACAATCAGGACGAAATCCGCATCTCCCGTTACATAGTAGCCGTTCATCACTTCCGCCGTCTGCCGGATCGATTGCTTGAACCGGTCGACGATGTCCGCTCTTTCGCGCTCGAGCGTGACCAGTACAAGCATTGCGATGGGCCGGCCGACAGATTTGGGTTTCACAACCGCAATCTCCGCCTCAATCACTCCCGCCTCACGCAGCCGCTTGAGGCGGCGCTGCACCGCAGTGGCCGAAAGACCAACCATCGCACCGAGCTCCTCGCTGCTGTGCCTGTTCTGAACCTGCACGATACTGAGAAGACGAGCATCTAGGCGATCGAGCCGCATGGGAAACTCCGCAGGATTTCATCGTTTGGCAGCCATAAAAAGCAGGAATTCCTCGTCCCAGCAATACCTACGCCGGAATTCGTCGTCTCAATACTTCTACGCTTCACGGACAAGACAGAGGCGGCAGAAACGTTCAGCCCGACGATGACCTCGCTGCATGAGGAATTAAGAAATGACCAACACTGCTGAAATAGCTGAGATGGACCGCAGGACCGTTCTGCATCCGTTCACCTACCTTAAAAATTACGCCGCCGGGGAGACCGATCCTACCATCGTCGAGACTGGGAAAGGCGTTCGTATTCGCGACGCATCCGGCCGAGAATATCTGGACGGGTTTGCCGGCCTCTATTGCGTGAATGTCGGCTACGGCCGGACCGAAGTCGCCGAAGCGATCGCCCGGCAGGCCTACAAGCTTGCCTATTATCATTCGTACGCCGCGCACACGACCGAGGAGCTCGCGCGACTTTCGGATCGACTGGTGCGAATGGCGCCAGGCAACATGTCGAAAGTCTTCTACGGACTGTCGGGTTCGGACGCGAATGAGACGCAGGCGAAGATCGTCTGGTATTACAACAATCTGCGCGGGAAAGCGCAAAAGAAGAAGATCATCTCGCGAGAGCGTGGCTATCATGGATGTTCCGTGGTTTCCGGTTCCATGACAGGCTTGAGTTTTTACCACGACCATATGGATCTGCCTGTTTCGGGGATTCTGCGTACCGGCGTCCCGCATTTCTATCGCGGTGCGATGCCCGGCGAGACCGAGGAAGCCTTTTCACAGCGTCGCGCTGACGAGCTGGAAGCGCTTATTCTCGCCGAAGGGCCGGACACTGTCGGCGCCTTCATAGCGGAGCCGGTCCTCGGAACGGGAGGCATTACGCCGCCGCCGGTAGGATATTGGCCGAAGATCCAGGCTGTGCTGAAGAAGTACGACGTGCTGTTGATTGCCGACGAGGTGGTCTGCGGGTTTGGCCGCACCGGTGCCATGTTCGGTTCGGATCTCTACGGTATGGATCCCGATCTGATCACCGTCGCCAAGGGCTTGACGTCAGCCTATGTGCCCCTGTCGGCGGCCATCGTTTCGCAGAAAGTCTACGAGGTCATGGAGGAGGCGACGCCGCGTGTGGGCTCCTTCTCACACGGCTACACCTATTCCGGACATCCGATCGGCGCAGCGGCCGCGAACGCGGTGCTTGATATCGTCGAGCGTGAAAATCTGGCGGGCCAGTCCGCGACGAAAGGCGCTTATCTTTTGCAACGGCTGAAGGCAGAGTTCGAGCAGAACCCGATCGTAGGGGAAGTTCGTGGTGTCGGCATGCTTGCAGCCATCGAGTTCGTTTCCGATCGCGGTAGCCGGGCTTCGTTCGATCCGGGCCTTAAGGTCGGCGCGCGCATCTCCCAGGCCGCTCGCAATCGCAACCTCATTGCGCGCGCAATGCCGCATGGAGACGTTCTGGGCTTTGCACCGCCACTTGTGATGACGGAGGCGGAAATCGACGAAATGGTTGCGATTGCAAGGGCTGCCGTTGACGAGGTGCTGCGGGAACTGGACTCCCAAGGACTGGTGGCGGGATAACGAATGGGCAATCGTCTGAGGCTTTGCGCATGAACGCAATTCTAAAGGTTCACGAACTCACAAAGACGTTTGGATCGACGAAGGTGCTGGATGGTATCAGCTTCGACATGAGAGAAGGTGAGGTCATTTCTCTGATCGGGTCGTCCGGATGTGGAAAAAGCACCGCACTTCGCTGTATCAATTTACTGGAGACGCCGACATCAGGTCGGATCGAGTGCATGGGCCAGTCCGTCTCCGTCGTCAATGATGAGCGCGGCCGAAGCCAGATCGTCAACGGTCGCGATATCAGGAGCCTTCGCAGACAGATCGGCATGGTGTTCCAGAACTTCAATCTCTGGCCTCACCTGAGCGTCCTGTCCAACGTGACCGAGGCACTCGTTTGGGTGCTGAAACTCGGGAAGAAAGACGCCGAAGAGGTTGCGCTCTCGGCCTTGTCGAAAGTCGGCATGGCGAGTTTCCGTGACCGCTACCCGCAACAGCTTTCGGGCGGGCAGCAACAACGCGTCGCAATCGCGCGTGTTCTGGCAATGAAACCAAAACTCATGCTGTGCGATGAGCCGACATCTGCACTGGACCCCGAGCTCGTGGGTGAAGTGCTGAAAGTCGTAAGGGCGCTGGCAGAAGCGGGGGCTACGATCCTCCTCGTCACGCATGAAATGCGGTTCGCACGCGATGTGTCGAACCGGATGATATTCCTGCAAAACGGCCGCCTTGAGCAGGATGACGAGCCGAAGGAATTGTTTCGAAATCCCGCGACGGAAGGGGTGAAGCGGTTTCTATCGACAGTGATGACGACCAACGCGTGAAAGCGCGCGCTACAACGAAAACCATAAGGGGTAACAATCATGATCAACAGCAATCTCATCAAGTCAGCATTCGGAACCAGCCTTCTCGTCTGCGCACTGGCAACGGGCGCGTCGGCAAAGGACGGCGTTCTACGCATCGGGACGGAGGGCGATGCGCCAAAGTTCAGCATGGCCGATCCGAGCGGCAACGTAACGGGCTTCGACGCCGATATCGCCAACGGCATCTGCGCCGAGCTGAAACTGAAGTGCGAATTCGTCGTACAGACATTCAGCTCGCTGGTGCCCTCAATGGATAGCGATCGCTTTGATGTCATCATTTCCGGCCTTGGTATCACCGCCGAACGTCAGAAGAAGATCGACTACTCCATCCCCTATGCGACGACACCGCTCTATTTCGCTGTCGCCAAGGACTCCCCGTTTGCAGGTCTCAAGAGCCTCGCCGAAATCGAGAAGGCCCTCCAGGGCAAGAGTGTCGGCGTCGTCACCGGGACGACCTACGCCAGGTTCATGGAGAAGCGGATGCACGGCGCCGATCTTAAGACATACGACGCCGTCACTCAGCTGACCGCCGATCTCGCGAGCGGCCGTATCGACGTTGCCTTCGCGGATTCGCCAACATGGATGGATTTTCTCGCAACGCCTGATGGCGCCAACTTCGCCAGGATCGACCTGAAGATCATGGCCATGGACGACCCAGACGTTCTTGGCCATGGCATGGGAGTCGGGATGCGCAAGGGCAATACCGAACTCAAGAACAAGGTCGATGCCGCCCTCTGCAAGATGATCAACGATGGCAAGGTCAAGGAATCCTCGATGCATTGGTTCCAGGACGACTACACGATTTCCTGCAAGAAGTGATCGTTTCGAACATGAAGCCTGCCTTGGCACGGCCCAAGGCAGGTCACGGGGATTGTGTCCATGTTGGGTGACCTTTGGATGTTGATGGTGGAGCAGAGTTGGGCGCTCGCACTACTGAAAGGAAGTGTCGTCACGATCGCGATCGGCTTGATCGGGATGGCACTCGGTTTTCTGGTCGCAACACCATTAGCCATCATGCGCTGGCGGAAGGTCGTGGTCGTCTCGCAACTTGTCGACGGGTACAGCATTCTTGTTCGTGGCGTTCCGGGCTTGCTGGTCATCTATCTCCTGTTTTTCGGGTCGATCGAGTGGGTGAAGGCGATTACGGCTGCGTTCGGCTACCAGGACTCGGCTGACAACGCATACCCCTACATCGTCGGGGTAATCGCGATTGCCGTCATTTCGTGTGCCTATTCGATTGAAGTTATCCGGGGTGCGCTTCAGGCGGTGCCTTACGGTCTGCTGGAAGCCGCTCAGTCACTCGCCTTGCCAAGAGGGGTGACGTTTATGCACATCACGTTCCCGCTGGCACTGCGGCTGGCGCTTGGCGGGATCAACAACGTCTGGCAGATGACGATCAAGGATACGTCGCTCGTCTCCGTCGTCGGCTTACAGGAATTGATGAGGACGGCTGCCATCGGTGCAGGAATCACGCGGTCCCCGCTGCTTTTCTACTGCATCGCTGCGGCACTCTTCTTCTGCATGACCGCAGTCAGTCAAACCGCGTTTTCCCGCGCAGAACGTGCGCTCGACCGCGGCTTCCGAGGACGATGACATGGATCTTGGGATAATTGCATATGCCGTTCCGTTCCTTGTCACAGGTGCCAAGACGACGTTGCTGATCGCCGTATTCGGCGTCGGTATCGGGCTTCCCTTTGGTGTAGCCGTCGGGCTCGCGCGGTGCTCGAGGAGCCGAGCATTGCGCCGCGTATGCGACGCTTACTGCGCGATCTTCCGCGGCACGCCTATGCTGGTACAGGTTTTCGTCATCTATTACGGCTTGGCCCAGGTGAGTTTTATTCGTCAGAACCCGGCTCTGTGGTGGATGATCGGAGACGGGCTGAACGCTGCAATCCTTGCCGTGGTGCTCAACACAGGTGCCTACACGGCGGAGATTTTCCGCACGGCTTTCCTCTCCTTGCCGAAAGGACTTATCGAGGCGGCAGAAGCCTGCGGCATGCACCCGTGGCACGTGTTTAGCAGGGTGAAGTTTCCCCTAGCCGTGCGCCAGGCACTTCCCGCCTATAGCAGCGAAGCGGCGATCATCGTGAAGGAATCCAGCCTCGCGTCGACGATCACCGTTCTGGAAATCACCGGATATGCGAAGCGGCTCATGAGCGAGACTTTCGCGATCATGGATATCTTCATCATCACCGCAGCGTTCTATCTCACCATAAACGTCGTCGTCTTGACGGGCTTGAAACTCCTCGAACGGCGCCTGTCGTTTGCCCGATAAACAGATCCAAGAAAGGTCTTCCAATGTCCAAACTCACTTTCGTCGATTACGACAATCTGCCTGAACCGCGTAAAGGCCAGCCCGCGCCTGAAAGGTTGGTTGAGGGAAATCCGCAGTTTCTCGCCTGGGACATCGCGCAGACAGGCGACGGCGTCGTTCGCTCCGGCATCTGGGAAGCGACGCCCGGCGCCTACCGATCGATCAAGGGTGAAACTTTCGAATTCTGTGTCATTCTTTCGGGCGTGTCCGAACTGATCGAGGATGGCTGTGCGCCGCGGCGCATTGTTGCAGGCGACGCTTTCGCCATGCATCCGGGATTCGTCGGAACCTGGAGGGTGATCGAAACGACTCGAAAGCTCTGGGTCTGCCGAGACTAAGCCCTCATCACTTCAAATCATCTCTCCGGAACTTAAGCTCTCATGGCCCAGGCTCAACCGCATCCCGTTAAGTCCACGCCCTACTGGTGGGAAGACAGCACGTTTCCCGCCCTGCCACCGCGGAACGTCGAGAAGACGTGCGACGTGGCGATCGTTGGGGGAGGGTACACTGGTTTGTCGGCGGCGCTCGAACTTGCCCGTGCCGGCAAGCATGTCCAGCTGTTCGACCGTCAGGCCCTTGGCCTGGCGGCATCGGCCCGCAATGGGGGCATGGCCAGCGGAAGCATCCGCCCGGGGCGCAGGGATCTGGTCGGGCGGTTCGGGCAGGAGAGGGCACAAGCCATCCTCCTGGAAGGCTCGGCGGCGCGAGAGGATCTCTGGCGCTTTCTCAGAGACGAGAATATCGAATGTGATTTCTCGCTGTCTGGTGCCTTCAACGGGGCCATGACGGGTGATCAAGCCGACGAACTTCGTCGTCAGGCAGACTTTCTGCATCAGAATCTCGGCATCGAGGCATATCCGGTGGAAAGGGCAGATGTCCCGAAGTTCATCGGAACCGACCTTTATGTGGGAGGCCTTGTGCGCAAAGACATCGGTGGGCTGCAACCGGCCAAGCTTCTTGCGGCCATGATCGGTCTGGTAAGTTCATCGACGGCGGTCATACACGAAAATACCGCAGTCCTTGGATCGACCAGCGAGGCCGGAGGCGTGCGAATTCAAACGCAGCGCGGAGAGGTTTTCGCCAGAAAGCTGCTTGTCTGCACGGATGGCTACACCGACGGTTTCGACCCGTGGCTCCGTCGCCGCCTTGTCCCTGTCCGCAGCAGGATAATTGCGACTGAACCGCTCGACAGAGAGGTCATGGATCGGCTGATGCCGCCACGCATGATGTATGGCGACCTGCGTAAGCTCAGTTACTATTATCGGCCGTCGCACGATGGATCTCGGATCCTGTTCGGCGGACGCGACGGGACGACTGAAGGAGACTCCGCCGCTCCGATTGCACATCTGCAAAGCGAACTTGCTCGGCTTTTTCCCGAACTCGCAGGAATAGGTCTTACGCACAGCTGGTTCGGCTATGTCGCCATGAACCGCGACATGATCCCGCGCCTGGTCTCCCGCGGAAATACAGTCTATGCGACCGGCTATTGCGGCTCCGGTGTCGTGTGGGCCAGATGGCTGGGCAAGAAGGCGGCGTTCAAGATCCTCGGTGACGCGGAACAATCGCGCTCTGCGTTCGATTTCGATGCCGCTCCCAGGGCCGTGCCATTCTTCAACGGCAAACCCTGGTTCATTCCTATCGTTTACTCGATGTATGCGCGCCACGACAGGAAGATGCTCCTCAGACGCCTGAAGGGCTGAGGTTCAGATGCCATACTCGTTTCTGCAAGTCCGCCACGGCGCCGAAAAAGGTTCGTGCCGTCCTCTTGCAATCAAGCCCCTGCGTTGACGCTACGCGCAGCAGACAACAACTGGCAAAGGCCGGAGCTGAGGTGAACAGACATGATTAGTCTGGAAACGATCGAGCAGGCGCGCGAGCGCATCAGCAGGCACATCCGCATCACGCCTGTCGTCATGTCGGCGGCACTGTCCGAACTGGCCGGGACGCAGGTCAGCCTGAAGCTGGAGCATCGCCAGTTGACCGGAAGCTTCAAGCTTCGTGGAGCAACCAATGCAGTGTTGCAGCTCACCCAATCCGAGCGGGATAGAGGCGTTGTTGCGGCTTCCACTGGCAATCACGGACGCGCGCTGTCCTATGCCGCCGGCGCGATTGGCTCCCGAGCTACCATTTGCATGTCGCACCTCGTGCCGGAAAACAAGGTGGCTGAAATCCGCCGGCTCGGCGCTCGCGTACGGATCGTTGGGTCATCCCAAGATGAAGCGCAGGTTGAGGTTGATCGTCTCGTCGCCGAGGAGGGCCTCAGCATGATTCCCCCCTTTGATCACCCCTGGATCATCGCCGGCCAGGGCACCGTCGGACTTGAAATCGTCGAGGCGATGCCTGACGTCGCCGCGGTTCTCGTTCCCCTGTCTGGCGGCGGTTTGGCAGCAGGCGTCGCGGCGGCTGTCAAGGCGGTACGACCGGATGCCAAGGTGATCGGTATAACTATGGAAAGGGGAGCGGCGATGAAGGCTAGCATCGATGCGGGGCACCCGGTCCAGGTTGAGGAGTATCGAAGTTTCGCCGACTCGCTCGGCGGCGGCATCGGATTGGCCAATGCCTGGACGTATCCGATGTGCAAAACCCTTCTCGACGACGTGGTGCTTGTTAGCGAGCGCGAGATAGCCGCCGGCATACGTCACGCCTACGCGTGTGAGCGTGAGATAATCGAAGGTGCTGGGGCAGTCGGCATTGCTGCGCTGCTCTCGGTTAAACTGGCGCAGGTTGAAGGCCCGATCGTTGCCATTCTTTCGGGCGGGAACATCGACATGGCGTTGCACATGAAGGTGGCCAACGGCCTTGACACAATTTGTGAGGGAAACTGATGCCGAAAATAAGGATATTGACCGAGCCAGAGCTTCGAACCATCGTTCCGCTCGACATGGATGCGGTGAATTGCGTTGAAAACGCCTTCCGCGCATTGGCCTTGGAAAACGCGGTTCAGATGCCCCCGATTTTGCGCCTCGACGTGCCCGACAGCAGGGGCGAAGTCGATGTGAAGACGGCTTATATTCCTGGTTTGAGCAGCATTGCCATCAAAGTCAGCCCGGGTTTCTTTGATAATCCGAAGATCGGGCTTCCGAGCACCAACGGTCTTATCGTCTTGCTTTCGAGCAAAACCGGTTTGGTGCAGGCTCTCTTGCTGGACAATGGCTACCTCACCGACGTTCGCACAGCGGCCGCTGGCGCTGTCGCGGCAAACCATATGGCACGGAAGGACGCGTCGATCGCAACGGTCTTCGGAGCGGGCGTTCAGGCCAGACTGCAACTCGAGGCCCTCATGCTGGTGAGGCCTATTCGAGAGATCCGCGTTTGGGCGCGTGATTATCGGCGGGCGCAAGCGCTCGTTGAGCAGCTCGGAGCAAGACAAAATCTTTCTATTTCCGCATTTGAGGATCCGCGAAGCGCGATCGCCGGGTCACAGATCGTCGTCACCACGACACCTGCCGACCGACCGATTGTCGAAGCCTCGTGGCTCGAACCCGGACAGCACCTGACCGCCATGGGTTCGGACGCAGAACATAAGAACGAGATTGACCCCATCGCTATCAAAGCGGCAGATGTTTACGTGGCTGACAGCCTCAAACAAACGCGAAGACTGGGTGAATTGCGCCATGCCATCGACGCAGGTCTCGTCGCAAGTGACGCTGATTTTCCGGAACTAGGTCAGGTCGTTGCGGGCGCCAGACCAGGCCGCAGAAGTGCCTCGGACATCACCATAGCCGATCTCACGGGGACCGGTGTTCAGGATACCGCTGTTGCCACGCTGGCGTTTGCGCGCGCCGAAGAACGAAGTGCCGGCACGTTCTTTGAAAGTTGATGCTGGTCGGCTCTTTGCCGCCGAGGCCTCAGCGACCTGACTGCCGATTCGGCGGCCAAAGGTCTGCATTTGGGGCCGTTCACCCTGCACTGGAGACTAGCTTAGCTAGCTCAGAATGTGCGGCGCCTGCGCCTCATACGCCACTCTGCCTTTGCCAAGAGTCCACCCGAACGAGCACGTCTGCTCATCGCCTTGAGAAAGTTTCGGACCCCCAAAGGCATAATTGAAGGAGCCGTCATGGGAGAGGTCTTTGACCTCGCCTCTTGATCTACCCGCTCCTCCGGAGCCTGGACAGCTCTGACGAATCCAGGCGAACCGACTCATCTCCATCGCTTCTCTCATGACGCAGCATAGAAATCTTCTTGGATGGTGGCGAGGAGCCAAGACACGAATTGATCGATTCCAGCCGTCCTCCTCGCCAGCGCGGAACGAATAACGCCGTAATGTGAACCATCAGGGTGGAAGCCGAGCGGTGCGGTCAGGCGGCCTTTGCGGATATCGTCAATGGCAATGATCTTTGGGCACATGGCCACACCAAGACCGCTGGCTGCGGCCTCCACCATCAGGAAATGATGGTCAAGAAAGCGCATTGAGCGCGGCTTTGGCGCGTCCGTATGGGCGATGGACCACTTCTTCCATCCATCCGGCCGGGTCTTTGCGGCAAGCGCGACGTAATCGCCGGAAGCAAACCGATCCGCCATGGCGGGGTCCATGACAGGACCGACTTCCTCCTGGATCAGCCGTTCGATCTGCCAATTCGCATCGATCGCGAAATCCAGCCTGCGGATCGCAAGGGTGATACGGTCGCGCGCGAAATCGAACCCCCCACCACCGACAGAAAGATGAAAGTCGATTTCGGGATGGCGATCCTGAAATTCCGAGAGGCGCGGGATCAGCCATCGCATGGCGACGGATCGTTCGCATGAGACGACGATCGGCGGTGACAGGTCGACTTTGCGGATATCCTCCAGCGCCGCCGAAACGAGGGACAAAGCGTCTGTCGTCGCCTGCGCGAGCCGTGAACCCTCTCCCGTCAACCTTAGGCCACGCCCATCAACTTCCAGCAAACGAATGCCGAGGTGTTCGGAAAGTTTCGCAACGCGCCGGCTGACAGCGCCGTGCGTCAAATTCAACTCACCCGCAGCGGCACGCACGGAACCCAGTCGCGCTACGACCTCAAAGGCACGCAGATCATCGAGGGATGGAATGTCCGAACGCTTCATTGGTGACAAACTATCACCGGTATGTTTGAAATCAAATCAATTTCCATCTCGAAGTACGGAGGATCGGTCGAGGCGGCGCTCTCCTGAAGCGCAGCTCCTCGAATCTGCAGAGTAGGACAAGAGGGCAACGTTCCGCACGTTGTCTCCATGGAAGACTGCAGCCGCATGCTGTGAAGGCGAGGCAGCATATGTGACGTCACAGGGCCGCAGGCGATTGCAGACAGGCCGCGAGAGATCGAGCCAAAGATCGATGTTGCAGGTGGTGGCCAAAAGCAGTTGCAACGCACATATGGCGCCATGACTCGACGCGGCTAGATCGCATGATTGGTGATCCTCTATCACCATAATCCGTCAGTTTATTTCGATAGTCCGAGCCTATCCTCTCGCTAGTATAACCAATACAGCCAAACCGATAGGGTCCCGATCATGCAAGCCAATGCTATCCGTCTCGACTTCCGTTCCGATACGGTCACCCGCCCAACCGCGCAAATGCGCGCGGCGATGGCGGCCGCCGAGGTGGGCGACGATGTGTTGGGGGATGATTTCACGGTTAAGGCGCTCGAAACGCGCATTGCCGAGTTGTTCGGCAAAGAAGCGGGGCTGCTGCTGCCGACCGGTACCATGGCCAATCTGGCCGCGATCATTAGCCATTGCCAGCGCGGAGAGGAATACCTCTGTGGAAATGAGGCCCATACCTATCTGTGGGAAGCTGGGGGCGCCGCCGTGCTCGGCTCGGTCCAGCCGCAGCCTTTGCCGGTCCGCGCGGATGGGACGATCCACCTCGACGACCTTCACGCGGCCGTCAAGGCGGACGATCCGCATTTTGCGGTCACACGACTTGTCACGATCGAGAATACGTTCGTGGGGCGGGTACTGCCGCGAGGTCATCTGGACGAGGTCGTCGAGTTTGCGCAGGATCGGAAGCTCGCCACTCATCTTGATGGTGCGCGGATATTCAACGCGGCCGTGGCGCTCGGCGTAGATGTCGCTTGTTTGGCTGAGGGTTTTGATAGCGTGTCGGTGTGCCTCTCAAAGGGGCTCGGGACGCCGCTCGGATCAGTGCTCGTCGGGGATGTCAGGTTGATCGGGCGGGCACGCCGTTGGCGCAAGATGCTTGGCGGAGGGATGCGGCAGGCAGGAATAGTTGCGGCGGCGGGGCTGTACGCCCTCGACCATCATGTGCAACGTCTCGCCGACGATCATGCCAACGCCAAGGCTCTCGCCAAAGGATTCTCGGAAATCACAGGACTGACGGTTAAACCGCCGCAGTCCAACATGGTTTTTGTTGAGCTCGCGCCCGAGCTGGCGACGCGGCTATCCGAGGCGCTGCGTGAGCGCGGCATTGCGGCGAGTTTTTGGCCAGGTGGGCGAATGCGCTGGGTCACCCATCTCGACGTCGATCGTGTCGCCGTGGACGAGGCTATCGCAGCGGTGCGCGAGGTCACTCAAAGTGCTAGATGAAGACCCCGGCGAGTTGAACAAGGCAAGGTGCGCGCTCGTTCCAGGGCTGCTTCATCCTAAGAAGGAAGCAGGCCTCTTCTGAATCGAAAACGGTGCGGGAATTTGCGGGCGGGTGCTGCGCAGCGGACCTCGCCCTTGCCCACCTATCAGCGTCATGGCGTTTGAGGCAGCTGCATCAAACTGAAGCCGAGAGGCGGCTTATCAAGTAGGGCAGGAGCGCTTCCAAAAGCCCCGCATGAAGCTAATCACGTCGACCAAGAAAGCTCCTTTCGCAGGCGTTCTCCCTTTAGCTAGGAGAGAGAGAGAACGCCTGCCATTTCTAGCTCCTTTTTCACGCAGCGGGAGCACGGTTTCAAAAATTCGAAAATAATCCGCGAGACCAATTTGATCTATATTGACACCAATCGCTAAACCAATTCTATATTGATCGCACAACGATCCTGATTGGTAGCGAATGGTGGTGAACGTGAAAGCAACTCCTACACTTGAAACAAGCCGTGCGACTGCGCAGGCGGCTGTAGCATGCGAAGCTCCCACTCAACTCTTCATCGGCGGCGAATGGGTTTCGGCAAAGAGTGGCCGGACCTTTGATGTGATCGATCCTTCGACTGCTGAAGCAATTGCGACAGTTTGTGACGGCGACATCCCGGATGCAATGGCGGCCGTCGACGCGGCGGAAAAGGCAGCTGCCGCCTGGAAAGCAACTCCGCCGCGCCGGCGCGCGGATGTTCTCATGAAGTGTTTTCACCTTCTTCTCGAACAGGCAGAGTGGCTGGCGCAACTGATAACGGTAGAAAACGGCAAGGCGCTCCCCGACGCGAGATCGGAAGTCGCCTACGCGGCCGAGTTTTTCCGCTGGTATGCCGAGGAGGCTGTGAGGGCTCCCGGTGAATTTGGCTCAGCCCCTTCGGGCGCAAACCAGATCATTGTGAGCCATGAGCCGATTGGTATCGCCGTATTGGTAACGCCGTGGAATTTCCCGGCAGCGATGGCGACGCGAAAAATTGCTCCGGCATTGGCTGCAGGCTGCACGTGCATCCTGAAGCCGGCAGCCGAGACGCCTCTGACGGCGCTCGCGATCGGAGAACTCATGCGGCAGGCAGGTGTTCCTGCCGGAGTGGTCAACATCGTTCCCACGAAAAAAGCCGGCCCTGTGGTTAGCGCAATGCTGCATGACAAGCGGGTCCGGAAGCTGTCTTTCACCGGCTCGACCGGCGTTGGCAGGATACTGCTGCGCGAGGCCGCGGACCAGGTCATCAGTTGTTCAATGGAATTGGGCGGCAACGCGCCTTTCATTGTATTCGATGATGCCGACCTGGAAACGGCGGTCGCCGGCGCAATGGTTGCAAAGATGCGCAACGGCGGTGAGGCTTGCACGGCCGCAAACCGCTTCTACGTTCAAAAGGGAATTTCTGCTGACTTCATTCGGCGCTTCGCGGAGGAGATGGCAGCGCTCAACGTCGGACCGGGACTGGCACCCGATACGCAGCTTGGCCCACTGATCACCGATGCCGCTGTGACCAAGGTGGGGCGTCTGGTAGACGATGCGATCGCCAAGGGAGCCCGGCTGGTGACGGGGGGTAACAGGCTGAGTGGCGAGGGTTTCTATTATTTGCCAACCGTTCTCGCCAATGTCTCTCCGGACGCCGAGATACTTCGCGAAGAAATCTTCGGTCCGGTTGCGCCAGTGATTGTGTTTGATACCGAGGACGAGGTCGTCGATTTGGCCAACGACACCGAATACGGGCTTGTGTCCTATATCTTCAGCCGAGACCTCAAGCGTGTGCTTGCAGTCGCCGGCAGACTTGAGAGCGGGATGGTCGGAATTAACCGCGGTGTCGTTTCCGACGCTGCGGCGCCGTTCGGCGGCATGAAGCAGAGCGGCCTCGGGCGCGAAGGCAGCCATCACGGCATGCTCGAATACCTCGAAACGAAGTACATCGCGGTCACCTGGTAGGTCGTCGCGAGCAACGCTGGTTACCAGTTGGCGATCACGTGCCGACGTCAGGCAGGCTCGAAACACGGAATAATGCCGCAGGGATCTGCCGCAAGAATAGGAGAGATGAATGTCCCTATTGAAAACCATCGACCCGAATCCATCCTTCGAGCCGAAGCATAGAACAGCCGAGCCGGATCGCCTGATTTCGGGCAGCCCCGCTTTCAAGACGTGGCTCCAGGACACCGCCAAGGATGGCAAGGTCAATACCGGTGTTTTCGAGGCGACGCCCGGTGAAACGCACTCCATCAAGGGCGAGACGTTTGAATTTTGTCATCTTGTGCATGGTGTAATCGAACTGACGGAGAATGGTAAGGACCCGGTCATCTATCGCGCGGGCGACAGCTTCGTGATGAAGCCGGGCTACGTCGGGGTTTGGAAGACAATCGAGACTGTGCGGAAGATCTTCGTCACCGTTACGTGATCATTCGAGCAACCGATGCCGTTTTACGATGCGGCAGGCAAGCCGTTCGGTCGGCGCCTCTTGAAATCGGATGGGCGGTTTATTCCGCCCGCCGTCTTTACGCGGCTTATTGTATCCGTGTCGCTCGTCCGGCCAGGAATCTCGATTCTGGCCGCGGCTTCATAGACCCGTCGCTCTTGTCACTGGAGAGCCAGAGACCCACGAATGGATGAACTGATGCCAACGGAATCGATCGTTCTTGCGCCTTTCGAGGCTCACCATTTGGGCGGAGCCCTCGCGCTGTCGCGTGCAGCGGGCTGGGCGCACAGGAGGGAAGACTGGGAAATAATATGGTCTCTGAGCGAGGGACGCGTTGCGCTTGGGAGCGACCGGGTTGTGGGTACCGCCCTCATGACCCCCTTCGGCGACACTTGCGCGGCCATTAACATGATTATTGTCGACGAAAGCCAGCGTGGCCGGGGCGTGGGAAGAAAACTTACCACCGCCGTGTTGGAACTCGCTGGTGATCGTGAATGCCGATTGACGGCGACGAATGACGGCTTGCCTATTTATGAAAAACTGGGATTCGTCGCGACGCACCAGATTGTCCGCCACCAAGGGGTCGCCAGTCACGTCGACGCCCCAAAATATGTTGACTGGGTCGGGCCCGAAGCGCTGCCGGAAATCAAAGCGCTCGATCGTGCGGGATTCGGGACCGACCGTGACTCGGTACACAATGCTCTGGCGAAGGAGGGTAGTTTCGCCGCCATCCGGAAAGGTGATCGTATCGTCGCATTTGCGGCAACGCGGTTGTTCGGAAAGGGTGAAGTCGTGGGGCCTGTCGTTGCGGAAAACTCGGAACAGGCTAGGGACCTGCTTGCCTTCGTCCTCTCCAGCAAGAAAGGTCGCATTGTGCGAGTCGATATCCCCGAACAGACCGGCCTTTCGTCACCGCTCGAAGACTGGGGGCTGCCTCGGGAGGGCACCGTCGTTGCGATGGTCCGCGGCGCTTCGGGTCAATCTGAAACACGGGCCGTTCAAACTTTCTGTCTTGCGAGCCAGGCTATTGGCTGATTAGACGTCGCCACCATCGACGTGGTCATCGTCGATGCCGCAATGCCGCGACCGCGGCCGTTAGATGTTGGAAGGGGCGCTTGCTGAGGCGGGAGCGCCACCTGCTATCTGGTGACGACGCAGGAAGGTCTTCCGCTCTAGGAGAAGGTGGGTTTCGCTGCGACTGGCGAGACCGTGCAGCACCTGGGTGAGCCGTTGCGGGTGGAGGCGCCGGCCCATGTAACATGGAGCGAGAGCGGCGATCATGCCAACTTGGTGGCGCTGGATCGCGAGGCAAGCGGCCATGACCGTACGGCACTGATAAGTTCACTGTCGTTCGCGATGACGGCGAGATTCAGGACTTCGCTCCATCCGGATTTGGCCGTGGGCTGGTCATCGGCCCGGTGGCAGCGAGAAACGATTCCGAAACCAAGGCCCCTGATCGATTTCCTGCTCGCCCATCACCAGGGCAGGTTCGTCCGTCAAACCCACGTACACCGCAACTACGCGCTTCTGGCGAGCTCCCGCTGATGAGGATTACGCGGATGTTGGTGATGTGGTGAGTTGGGCAGGTCGCTATGAAAATCGCATTACGATCGTGGCGCGCGAGCTGGTTCATGCGTGGTGTCATTGCGCCTGATCTTTGACGCTGCATTGGGCCGTGCCGAACCCGCGTTGACCGTTCCGCGGCATTTGCCATCCCCGCCGAAAGGCAGATGTGTCGTGATCGGCACGAGCGCGCCCGGTGTTTTCGACGCCAACGAAAGCATCGCGATCACCTGCGATCGCCCATCTTCCATCGAGCGCCTTTCCGGTCTGGCACCGGCCGTCACTGCGCCTTCGGCGCCATGCGATTGGCGTCGACGCCGGAACTACGCCGAAAAGCAGGCTCTGGCGGAGTCGGAGAGAAAGCATCCGAAACGGTGCTTGCTGCGCGGAGCGCTGCTCAGCGTTGATCGAGCAACTTGATCTGGAGATCTTCCCAGTGCTCCTGGAACGCGTCCCGCGCCGTATCGTAGTGGCGGCTTCTCAAGCTGTTGATGAGCCGCTCGTGTTCTTCCGCCATCTCTTCGGCGGTGGCGTAGAAATCCTGCCGCTGTGCGAGGAGGAGCTCGATCTCGCCCTCGAGGTCCGAATAGGTCCGCTTCAGCCGAGCGCTACCGCTGGCGGCGATGATCGCGCGGTGGAAGTCGCGGTCCGCAGCAACCAGCAGGGATCTGTCGGAGGACAGAGTCGACCTGTGCATGACGTCGACCGCGTCCAGCGCCTGAGATGGGATGACGCCGGTCAGCACTATCAGACGAATGGCCTCGCCCTCGATGGCGCCGCGCACGCGCGTGATATCGACAATATCGTCTGGTCCGAATTCGGGCACCACAAAGCCTCGGTTCGGTATCTGACGCAGCAGGCCCTGGGTGACGAGCACCTGGGCTGCTGTACGGAATGTGTGTCGCGAGGTCGAATGCTCTTCGCACATCTTCACGTCGCGGAGGAACTCGCCAGGTCGGAAATCCCCCGACAAGATGCGCCGTCGCAAGGCATGGGTAAGGATTTCCACCGCGCTGGTGGGCAAGGGCTCGACGTTCATCTCTGGATCTTCGACTTGATTCTTGGCGGGCTGCGGCGGCATGGCTTGTCTTTGTTCATTGATCATGTTCGTCTACCTACGCCACATGCGGCGGCGTAGGGCAAGGGAGATGATATTGTGCCTCCTGGGCGCATGGTGGCGGTCCTAGATCTGCACGGACCGAAGCACCTCGTCGACGCCCTCGAGCAGACGCACCGCGTTGGCCGATGTGAAGATGAGCGGGGGCCTGATCTTCAGGATATGCGCGTCCGCTCCCGTCGCGGAGATGAGGATGCGCCGGTCGCGCAAGGCATTGACGGCTGCAAGCGCACGGTCCATGTCCGGCGTTTTTCGGTCTCTATCCTTGACGAGTTCGACGGCGAAATAGAGGCCGGCCCCGCGAACATCGCCGACGAATTCATATTTCTTCTGAAGGTCCCGGAGGCCGTCGAGGATTTCGCCGCCGACCTTGACGGCATTGTCCAACAGGCCTTCCTCGAGGATCGTGTCGAGCACGGCTCTTGCAGCGGCGATAGCGACGGAGTTGCCGCCAAACGTATTGAAGTAGCGCATGCTGGATCCGAATTCGGCAACGAGTTCGGGCCGCAGCACCACGCCGGCAACGGGATAGCCGTTGCCCATGGGTTTGCCCATTGTGACGATGTCCGGATCGACCTTGTGACGGCTGTGGCCCCAAAGATGGGTACCGGTTCGCCCGAATCCGGATTGCACCTCGTCGGCAATGAACAGGCCGCCAGCCTTGCGCACAACTTCCGCCACTGGCGCCAATACGTCCGTCGGATCGACGTAGAGACCATCGGAGGAGAAGACGGAATCCGCGATGAAGGCCGCTAGGCCGCCGCCATGCCGCTCCATGTCGGTGATCTGCCGCGCGACATCCTCCGCCATCCGCCGGCCGATTTCCTCGACGGGCAGGCGATAGGAATCCGGCGCGGCGACCGTGCGAAGATAGGGATCCAGAGCCGACCTCCTGCCGAGCGACGGCGAGATTGCCGCCACCGCGCCGCTGTTGCCGTGATAGGCTTCCGCCGTGACGATGACGCCGGTCTTGCGTGTGTGGTAACGCGCGATCCGCAAGGCGAGATCGTTGGCTTCCGAGCCCGTGCATGTGAACATCGCGCATCCGGTCCGGCCGAGTTCGCCACCGAACGTATTGATCAGGGCTTCGGCATAGTCCAGCAGCGGCTCCTGCATGTAACGCGTGTGGGTACAGAGTATCTCGAGCTGCTTCTGGATCGCCTCAACGACACGCGGATGAGAGTGACCCAGCGACACCACGTTGTTGTAGGCGTCGAGATATTCGTTGCCGTGCTTGTCATAGAGGAAGACGCCCTTCGCACGGGAGATCTCAACCGGGGACTTGTAGAAGAGCCGATAAGCTGGCCCGAGGAGCCTTTGCCGCCTGGCGACATGCGCCAGATCTTCACTTGTGAGATGAGACGTGTCCTGAGGGTTGAAGCCATTTGGCATGTCGCCACGGAAGCCCTTGGGCAGGGTAGTCGCCTGTTTGGACATTGCTGTTCCTATCGTGTCAGAAGATCGGAAATCTGTGCGGTCGAAATTGAGTGGAACCACTCGAGATGGGCCCAGCCGGCTTCGGTATTGCGCAGGATATAGCGGCTATTCTCGGGGAAGATCTCTGCGCGCCAGCTCGTCAGCAGCGCACGAACCGCAAGACGTCCCATCGATAGGAAGGGAATGAGCCGGAGCTCCTCCTCCGTCAGTTCGGCGTGGCGGAGATAGCCTCGCAGAAGGTCGCGCGGTTCGTCGAACAGGTCGCGCCGGTTTCCATGGTCGAAGGCTTTTGGCATCTGGTTCATCAACGCCGTGGAGACATCGACGGCGATGGCGGTACGGACCGCATCGCCGAAATCGATTACGCCGGTCAGGAAGTGCGGACTAGCATGATCGACGACCAGGTTCGACGTGTTGAAGTCGTTGTGGAGCACTTGCCGCCGGCACAGGTCGAGCTTCGGCTTGATTTCGGCAAACCGCTCGAGCGCACGGACGGTCCAGGTCCGCTTGCCGCCCTCAGGGATAAAGCTCAACAGATTGGTGAGGTCGAGCAGATGGGTGACGTCCCAGGCCACCGCACGGCCGTCTGCGGGGTGCGAGAAATCGGCCATGGAATGACGCAGCTTTGCCAGGATTTCGCCGATCCGTTCGCGCTGTGGGGCTGTGCAAGATGTCCGGTCGAGGGGAGTTCCGGCGAGGAAGGTGATGAGCCGCACCACTCGCCGCTCGCCGGCACTCGTAGTGACGATGGGCAAATCCGCGCCGCCGACGTCGCGAAGTGTGCGGGGGATAGGTAGATCAGGGGCCCGCTCCTCGAGGTGACGCATCAGCGCGACCTGGAACTCGAGCTCCGCCATCCGCTCAGAAGGATGAGCGATCTTTAGCACAAACTTCCCTCGGGCGGCGCAGTCGAGGAGGAACGTGTCGTCTTTCTCGGTTTCAAAGCGCGTTGCCGAGCCCCGCACGCCATATAGCCGCTCGGTGATTTCTTCGGCTTCCGTAGCGCCCACGGGATGGCACGCGTCGGAGAGCTCAGGGACGCGGGCTGGCCCACACTGATGCTTATGACCCATCTTCAACTCATTTCAGATCCTGCCTCGAGAATGGGCAGCTCGATGCGAGGCAGTATCTCACATTCCAATTTTTGTACAACAATTTATTTTTCCCGATCTAGGTGATTGATCTTTTCGGGTGGATGGCGATTGGCGACAGAGCGGAATGTTCTGATGAATTCGCACAAAAATAAGCTAATACTATCAACAATATACGGTAATATTGGTCGCGGCTTGGGTGCGGTGCACTCAAGTTGCCGGACAGTTGCAGGGCGATCGAGCATGAAAAATTGTTGGACAATTAGTTGCCATCGCCACCAAGTTATGCCAGTGTGCTCCCACTGGTCGGAGTGCAGCAAAAAGTTCGAGTGCTCCGCTTGGGTGGATTGGCCCGGTATCAACAAAGGCGGAGGAAATGACCAGTTACGGATTCGCAAAGGTATCTGCGCCGCTGCCGCATTGCGGTCTATTGGAACCGCGACCTCTTTAGACAGGCGGCATGCCGCTACGATGACCTTGGATAGGCACACGGTGCCATGAAACATTGGAAGGAATACACGCTATGACTCAATTTCGACCGAAGTACGTGACCTTCGACTGCTACGGCACGCTCACCAATTTCGATATGGCCGGCGCTGCGCGACGCGTCTACGGCGAGCGCCTCTCCCCTGAAGCGATGGCCGCCTTGGTCGAGGCTTTCAGGGGCTATCGCCTTGACGAGGTGCTAGGGCCGTGGAAACCTTTCCTCGAAGTGGTGCACAATTCAATCGAACGCAGCTGCAAACGCATTGGTATCCCGTTCAAACCCGAAGACGCCCAACGCATCTATGACGAGGTGCCAACCTGGGGTCCGCACCCGGACGTCCCGGCTGGCCTGTCCAGAGTGGCCAAGGAAATTCCGCTGGTCATCCTGTCGAACTCCATGAACAGCCTGATCATGTCGAACGTTGATAAGTTGGGCGCGCCCATCCATATGGTAATCACGGCAGAAGAAGTCGGGGCATATAAACCTCTGATGAAGGGCTTCGAATACATGCTCGACAGGCTCGGCTGCGGACCGGAAGATATTACTCATGTGTCCTCATCCTTCCGCTACGACCTGATGACCGCCTATGACCTGGGCATCAAGAGCAAGGTCTGGGTCAACCGCGGCCATGAGCCGGCCAATCCCTTTTACGAATACACCGAGATCAAGGATATCGGCGGGCTAGCCGCCGCCGTTGGCCTGGAGCCAGCCCTCAAGCGCGCCTGAAAACAGGGCTCAGGCGCTGTTGCTACGATGAGACCGGGGCGGTCCGTTCGCCCCTTCTCTTTAACGTTCGAAGGTGAGCAAGCATGGCCTTTCGGACACTCCTCTCGTACGCGTGGCCGGCCGTCCCGGGGCACTTCTGAACCCCCTGGTTCCTGCCGCTGGTCGGTATGTATAACAAGATGCTGGACAGCGTCGGCTAGGAAAATCTTGTCCTACACTGGCCTTCCGGCACGATCAGAGACCGCCTACCTCGACTCTGGAGCCGTCAAAGAAGCGCGACAGCCGGAAGGGCGTGGGATCGACGCAGGGTCTATCGTTAGCAACTAGATCAGCGGCGAGGCGGCCGATGCCCGGACCAATGCCGAAACCATGGCCGGAACCGCCCGCGGCCAAATAAAGGCCTTTCACATGATCGGACGCCGAGATAACCGGTACCGCGTCCGGTGTGCAATCCACATAGGCGCCCCAACTGTCAGCGAGTTCGATACCCGTAAGCGCCGGGAACTGCTCGGTGACGCCCTTTAGAATAGCCGCGACCGTCCGGCGGCTCGGTCTTGGATCGAGAACACGGATCCGCTCGAACGGCGAAGGCGTATCCTTGTTCCAGCTCGCCAAGGCTTCCGGTCCATGGAACATGGACCTGCCGACGCCAATCTGGACCGCTTTCAGGCGCTTCAGAAACATGGGCATGAACCAGCGCGCATAGCGGAGACCTTGTGGCGTGATATCCAAGGTCGCCCTGCCGCTGATAGCAAGCGTATAACTGCCGTCCAACCTGCGGGTCAGCGAGCACTCCGGCGTGTAGATCGCCTCGCCGAGATTGGTTGTTGGCCGCGTACGAATCGCGGTCTGGCGCACGCTTGCCTGCGGGAATTGAACGCCGTGCTGGCGGCAGAACAAGGATGTCCACGCACCGCCGGCGTTCAGAACTGCCTGCGACCTGATAAGCCCTTTTTCGGTGATGACGCCCGCAACTGCACCATTGACGATATCAAGACCTCGTGCAGCGCATTCCTGGTGGATAGTCGCTCCGAACTTGCGGGCACCATTCGCAATCGTCGGCGCCGCAATGGCCGGCTCCCCCTTGCCATCATCGACTGAATGGACGCCGCCGAGCCAGCGGCGACCTTGCGCCGGAATTCTGTCTTGCGCCTCCCGGGCAGTTAGCATCTTCGTATTGACGTTGAATTGCCGGGCAAGATCAAGCCATCGTTCCCATTCCGCCAGCTGCTGCGGGTTGTCTGTCGCATAGAATAGGCCGCATTGGCGGAAGCCGACGTCCTCGTCGATTTTGGCAGCAAACTGGTCCCACGCCTGCATGGAAATCCCTGAGAGCGGCAGTTCGCGTTCATCCCGGTTTTGCCGGCGGCACCAGCCCCAGTTTCGGCTGGACTGCTCACCGCCGACATAGCCCTTTTCCACCAAAGCAACGGAAAGCCCCCGCTCTGCGAGAAAAAATGCCGCCGACGCACCAATAATGCCGCCGCCGATGACGACGACGTCGGCCCTCGCGGGAAGCTCTTGATCGCTCTGTATGCGTTTGAGGAGTGGTGACATCGTGGCTGACCTGAATTGATTAGTCGGAGCTGTTTTCTGCCTGCCGCGCAGGAGCGTCTTGCGCGAGCACGGCGATGGCGTCGATCTCGACGAGATAGCCGTAGTGGAGTTCGGGTACCGGAACCACGGTGCGCGCCGGGCGCGCCTCTGCCAGCCGCGCTGCATAAACCTGGTTGAAGCGCGGCCAGTTGCTGACGCCAACGATGTAGGCGGTCACCCTGACGAGATCGTCCGGGGTTCCGCCTGCGGCTTCCAGAACCGCCAGCATGTTCTCGATGGCCTGCCCCGCCTGCGTCTCGAACCCATCGTCGGGAAGCGGCGCCCCGTCCGGCCGGATTGGGAGCTGCCCTGATATATAAAGATGCTGGCCCGCCAGCTTCGCGTGGACATAATGACCGGCAGGGCTGGGCGCGCGATCTGTATTCACGTTTATGATGTTCGACATCACCAGCCTCCGAAGCGCGGCCAGCAGGCCTCGACAGCGTGCGAGCGACTGCGGACCACATGATAGGCTTCGTGCTGGGCAGCGGCCGCGCATGCGTGGTTCGGCAGGATCCTCACCCGGTCTCCGATCGCCAGATCGGGCAGGCGAGCGTCCGAGCCGGGCCGCACGGCGATGATACCGTGCTCCTGGTTCGCATCGGCAACGATGATGTCCTGGTAGGCACTGCCGTCGATATCACAGACGAGGCCATATCCCTGGTCGACGGCTTGCTTGCCGGTTCCACGGTCGCGCGACAGCGACATCCATCCGCCATCAGTTATGATCCAACCCTTCTCGCGCTGGTGTCCGATAACCGTAGCCAGAACGCTGAGCGCGATGTCATCGACGTGGCAAATGCCGATGCCTGCCATCACCAGATCGAAGAACACGAACACGCCGGCGCGGACTTCAGTCACCCCGGTCAGATCCTTCGCATGATGGGCCGTCGGCGTCGAACCGACGCTGACGACCGGGCACGGCAGACCCGCACTGCGAAGAAGCTGCGCGGCTTCAACAACGGCCAACCGCTCCGCTTGTGCATAGTGGTGCTGCGCCTCGTCGCCTCCACCTTTGTAGCTGTCGCCGGCATGGGTCAGAACGCCACGCAGCTCCGCCCCTGCGGCCAGGACCTTCCCGATCTCCAGCAACTGAGCGTGATTATTTGGCACCACACCCGAGCGGTGGCCATCGCAGTCGATCTCGATCATGGCTGGGATCCGCATTCCGGCCTTTCGGGATGCCGCGGCAACCGCCTCCGCCTGCTCAACAGTATCGAGTACCACCACGAGATCGACGCCCTTGGCGCGCAGTTCGACGACACGTGCGAGCTTCTCCGGGGCGATGCCGACCGCATAGATCATGTCGCGAACGCCATCGGTCGCGAACTGCTCGGCTTCCTTCAGCGTGGAGACGGTCGCCGGCCCCTCGGGCGCACTCATGACCCGCCGGGCCACGTCAGTTGACTTCGCGGTCTTCAGATGCGGTCGAAGCGACACACCCAGGCTATCGAGCCGGTTCCTGAGCCGCGTTATATTCCGGTCCATCCGGTCCGCGTCCAGAACCAGACAGGGCGTTTCCAGCGTCTCAAGAGTGGTCGTGGCCGCCAAGCGAGAGGAGGGGTCGAACGTCGCTAGATCCATGTATCTGATCTCCAAAATCGAAATTCACCTTGTCGCTAAATCGTAAAGATAGCAATTAATGGTCGGTGAAGGTTCGATTCAGCCAGCTGTTAATGGTGACAGCGCAATATCACCCGCATCAGCCTGAATCCGCGTGAGTACGTCGATCTCCTTCTCGATCTCAAACCGCAGATTGGAACTGCCTGAAAATGCGCCATTGAAAGCCGCCGTGCCGATAGTAAACCCTGCTGCGCCAGATCGTACCACGGCCGCCATCCTTTCAGGACTGTCGATCGATCCGGCAACCACTACAGGCTTCTCGACGGCTTCGCACACGCGCGTCATCAACGCTTCGACATCTCCGTTGAAGCGATAGGCGAGCAGATCGAGACCGCTGACACCGTCGATCGCAGCCAATTGCCGAGCACTGTCCACAATTGTTTCGATCGTCCCTTCGAGCTTACTCGGGTGTCCCACGATCTTGCCGGGGAACGGATAGTACTGGATGTTCCTCCCAGCAATGACTGGCAAAACGACATTTGGTCTGGTTCCACCCATCAAGATGTGGACATCAAGGTCGACCGCGGCCTTAGCCGACCGTCGCTCGCTTTCCTCGTCGAGGCTGACCACTTCGAGATAGAGCGTGGCGCCCGCCGCCTTGATCGCTGAAGCAAGGACCAAAAGTTCATCGAACGGCAGACCGATATCCTTGAATCCCACATGCGTGATTCCGGCGGCAAGCACATCCTTGAGGCGGTCGGCCGCGTTGGCAACGGTCCGATCCTGATTGGTCAGCATGAAAATGAAGTTGGGAGTCTGTGGCATCGAAAGCGCTCCTAGATTGCGTTGAGAAGCAGAGCCTGATCGAAGGCATGGCGAAGAGAGGAATGGTCGGCCGTGCCCTGGCCCGCGATGTCGAATGCGGTGCCGTGATCGACGCTGGTACGGATGAAGGGCAAGCCGATGGTGACGTTGACGCCGTTGTCGATCCCGAGATACTTGACCGGAATGAGCCCCTGGTCGTGGTATTGTGCAACGACGATATCGAACTCGCCCTTGCGGGCCCGCATGAAAATCGTGTCTCCGGGCCAAGGACCGGACGCGTTTATTCCAAGTTCCTGAGCGCGCTTGATCGCCGGCGCGATGATGTCGAGATCTTCGCGTCCGAACATGCCGTTTTCACCGGCATGGGGATTGAGGCCGGCGACTGCAACGCGAGGCGAGGCGATGCCATAAGCCTTGCCTGCCCTGTGTGCCAGTTCGATTGTTCTGAGCACCGAATCCTGCGTCACCAGATCGATTGCGTCGCGCAACGACACGTGGATCGTCACCAGAATGACACGCAATTCGTCGTTCGCCAGCATCATCGCGAACTTGTCGGTCCCCGATCGTTCAGCAAGGATTTCGGTGTGGCCGGGATAATCGAGCCCGCCCTTCCTCATTGCTTCCTTATTGATCGGCGCGGTCACGATCGCCCCAATGTTTCCTGCCAGCGCTTCGTCGATCGCTCTCACGACATAGTCGTAGCTCGCGCGGCCGGCGCGAGCGTCCACCTGACCGATTGGCATATCGTCCGGCAGCTCTGAGACGTTGAGGACGGGTATGAGCGTCGCATCTCGGATTGCCTCATCGACCGACGCGACGGGCTGCACTTGGAGAGGAAGAGCCAAGGCCCGAACCGCGCGTTCCATCACCTTTGCGTCGCCGATCACCACCGCTTGCTCCGGCAGTCCGTCCGCGAAAACGCGCGCGATGATTTCCGGGCCGATTCCACAGGGATCGCCCATCGTTATGCCTACAGGCTTCTTCATTTCTTATCTCCAAGCCAGAGGCCCCGAAGCAACTCGGCTGATTTCAGCAGGATATTGGACGAGCCGAAGCCGCCCGCCTTTGTGATGATGTGAATAGGATGGGGACCGGTCGTGCGTCCCACCGGGATGCCGGGTTCCACCTCGCCGAAAAGATTGACAGAGCCTATCTCAAGTTCGCTCAGCACGGATTCGGCGGTGTCACCGCCAGTCAGGAAGAGTCCGGTCACCGGATGATGCTCCATGATCGCGCGGACAGCCTTGCCAAGTGCGATTGCGATGGAGCGAGGATCGGCGGAAGCTCCACGGTCCGACGTGGTCAGAATAACATCACCGCTGGTTCCGGACTGTCTGTATTGGGCAGCGGTGTTTTCGGCAGCGAGGTCGGCAGAGCGAGACGCCACCTCGGCATCGATGATGATCTGCCGGACGTTGTCAGTGCTCATCAGCCGTGAGCATTGCTCACGGCTCAGGGGGTTGACGCTGCCAATGACGAAGAGATTGAGCGGCGCCGCGAGGGGCAACAGTGTGGTGTCATCGGCGCGACCCACAAAGTCTGCCAGTGCGATTGCCAGTCCTGGAGAACCGCACCAAAGGATGGACTTCGGATCCGCCGCCGATTTCACCAGCCGGGCCAGATCCTCCTGCGTGGTCGCATCGGCGATCAACAACTCCCGGTGATCTGCGGTCAGCTCGCCGGACTTCAATACACGGATTTCTTCAAGCCCAAGGTGGCGGATTTCGGCCTCTGGGATATCCCGAAACAGAGCCCGAAGATGGGAGTCCGCTACGGGGTGGAGCGGGTCCTTTGCAAACTCGGTTTCCTCCAACGGCACGCCATGAAGAAGCTGGCGCCCTCCTTCAGTAGTGCGTCCACCTGCAGGAAAAGCTGGAGCGACGATTGCGATGGTCCGGCCAGACGCCGCGAGCGCGGCTGTTATCTCAGCTCCAACGTGGCCGCGAATGGTGGAATCAACGGTATTGTAAAGGATTTCTGCGGACGCCAGGCTTTGTGCCGCCTGCGTTGCTCGATCGACAGCGCCCTCAATGGATGCTGCGCGACTTGCCTTGTTGACGGAAACGATCGCGACATTTTCAGGCGAGGATCGCCGGTAGTCGGTGAAGACAAGGCATCTGTGCCCCATGCTCACAAATGGTCCAGCACCATCCGTTGCGCTCGTCAAATCGTCGGCCAGGATTCCCACCTTCAACATCGCTATCCTATCGGTTTTGTGTGACGATAAGGATATTAGCGCTATTGCTTTTGCCGGAAAAACGATCAATTCTGACCGAAATCCGTCACTTTATTTCACAGATATGGCCGCACGATTCCCATCCTTATCCGCGCTTAGAGTATTTGAAGCAGCTGCACGGCATTTGAATTTCGGGCGTGCCGGCGACGAATTGTTCGTCACGCACAGCGCCGTCAGCAAGCAGATCCGTTTGCTTGAGGAAGACTTGGGAGTGGCCCTTTTTGAACGAAGAAACAGGGCCGTTTTTCTGACCGACCCAGGGCGGCGTCTGCTAAGGACGATGAGCGAAGTGTTTCGCCAGATCAGCGAGTGTTGCGACGAAATCAAGGGTGGCGGTTCGGCACCGCTTGTACTCTCATGTGAACCGACATTCACGCAGCGCTGGTTGATCCCGCGCCTTCCGCTGTTTAACGCACTTCATCCTGAGATTGAGGTTCACGTCTTGGCCGCCGGCGGCCCTGTGAACTTCGACAGGAGCCATATTGATCTGGCGCTACGGAGAAGCGATTTCAGCTGGCCGCCGGAACTGTTTGTGGAAACGGTAGTCGAAGAGCGTGTCGGCCCCGTGTGCGCGCCAAGGCTGTTGGCTTTCGGCGGAGATGGAATCCTCTGCCTCCCTCGCATTCATTCGGCCACCCGTCGAGATGCGTGGACGCGGTACATCTCCGACAACCAGATCGCAGATCCAAATCCCCCCGGCAGCCAGGTCTTCGAACATTTCTATTTGAGTATCGAGGCGGCAATCGCTGGGCTGGGGGCCGCGATCGGCCCAGAGCCGCTCGTCGCCGACGCTGTGGAAAGCGGGCAACTGGTGGCTCCCCACGGGTTCTCCAGCAACGGCTACAGCTACATCTTGTTGAGCCGACTTCCTTTCGAAGGCGATGCTAGAAAACGAACCTTCCTCTCCTGGCTTCGACGACAGTTTGGATCCTGAAGGCCCCAGTTTGGCAAGACTGCGAGGCCGGCCTGGATTATCGTCTCGATCGGTGACTTAGCGGATCTCAGCCGCTACGGTGGACATGCATTAAGCGTCAATACCAGTTGCAAACCAAGTCTCAGATGCTCGGGCCGAGAATATTGGTTCTGGCTTCGATGATGTGGTCGTACATTTTTCGCTCGGACTCCCTGCTGTCACGATCTTTTATCGCGTCGAGAATCGCCTGATGGCTGACGATATAGGCCGTCATGCGCTCAGAGGTCAGCGACTGTTCTTTCATTTTTCCCCAAAGGTTTCCCGCCCGTACAGCGTGAATACCTTCATAGAGCGAGGCAAGAAGACCGTTACGCGCGGCTTGAACGATGATGCGATGAAAGACGGCGTCCCACTTCTCGAATTCGCCCAGAGATTCCGACGCGCTGCCTCGGGCGATCGATTTCTGCATTTCTTCCACTTCCTGTCTGGTCGCACGTAAGGCTGCCAATGCTGCGATCTTGGGCTCTATGATCAGTCTCGCTTCGAAGACTTCCGCCGGATAGGTGCGCAACGTGTCTCCGTCACTGCTTGCCGGGCGGCGAAGAGCGCTGGAACCTACGCCGCTGCCGGCGATAAAGGTCCCCCTGCCGACATGCCGGATTAGGCGTCCTTCCTTCTCCAGCGAACTGAGCATCCTTCTAAGGGCGGTACGCGGCAGCCCCAGTTTCAGCGCCAAGTCGCGCTCAGGAGGCAGTCGATCCCCAGGCTCCAGACCTTCCGCCTCGATGAAATCCTTCAACACCACGCTCATGTGCCCTCCGATAAAAAATTGCGAAACCAATTTGATCTATATTGACACCAATGGCAAGACCAATCTTATATTAGTCGCGGAACCAAGGCAGATTGGTTGCGAATGGCGCTGAAATCAAGGGAACAAGCTGTGCGCCGCTCAAGTAGTATGAGCAGCACGCGTAAGCAGCGACAACACTTCAGTCAATAAGCGGCGTAGAAAAGGGAGATATATCGATGGCGGTTTCGACCGAAGCTATTACAGCAGGCGATGCAGCGCTTTCGGTGCGTGCCCTGACAGTCGACCTGCCGAAAGGCATGGAACGGGCTCATGCCGTCGAAAATCTATCCTTCGACCTTAAGCGTGGTCAGATCCTTTGCATCATCGGCGAGTCCGGATCGGGTAAGTCGGTAACCGCAAACACCATTATGGGTCTCTTGCCCAAGGTTATTCCGGTCTCGTCGGGTGCGATCAATCTCGATGGAACGACCATAGTCGGCGCGCCGGCAAAAAAGCTGCGCCAGCTGCGTGGCCGCGTCGTGTCCATGATCTTCCAGGATCCTCTTTCGGCGCTCAACCCGCTTATGACGGTTGGCGAGCAAGTTACGGAAGTGATGGCCGCGCATGGAGTGGGTACCAAGGTTTCGCGCCGTGACCGCGCCCTCGAACTGCTGACGGAAGTCGGCCTTCCCGATCCGGCACTGATGTACCAGCAGTATCCGTTCCGGCTTTCCGGTGGTCAGCGCCAGCGCGTCATGATCGCGATGGCGCTGGCTCTTGAGCCGACGGTGCTGATCGCAGACGAACCCACCACAGCCCTTGACGTAACCACGCAGGCGCAGATCCTGAAGCTTATCCGTGACATTCAACGTCGCAAGGATATGAGCGTCATGTTCATCACCCACGACTTCGGCGTGGTGGCTGAAATTGCCGACAGCGTCGTGGTTATGGAGAAAGGGCGGATTGTCGAGCAGGGCACCGCCGATCAGGTTCTCAAATCCCCCAGCCACCCATATACCCAACGCTTGATCGCAGCCGTTCCGCGCCTCACGGGCGAGGACAGAAAGCTCAAGGTGCAGACGAGCGACAAGACAATCCTGACTGTCAATGGATTGTGCAAGACCTATCGCAGCGGTAGCGCGTTGTTTGGTAGCCAGCGCGTCGTGCCGGCGGTACAGGACGCCTCATTCACCTTGGCTGCGGGCCGAACCCTTGGAATTGTCGGCGAAAGTGGTTCCGGAAAATCGTCGTTGGGGCGACTCCTGGTCAAACTTCAGGACAGCGACAGCGGTCAGATCCTGTTTGAGGGCAAGGACATCGTCAAGCTCTCTGAATCCGAGTTCCGGCCGCTGCGACCTCGGATTCAGATGATCTTTCAGGACCCCTTTGCCTCGCTCAATCCGCGATCTACAATCGGTCAGATACTGACCGTCGGGCCTGTTGCACATGGTATGCCCTACGCACAGGCGCGCGAAGAGGCTCGGGCGTTGCTATCGCATGTCGGTCTCGATGCGGGCGCCTTCGGCCGCTACCCGCACGAATTCTCGGGTGGTCAGCGCCAGCGCATCGGCATCGCGCGGGCCTTGATGTTCAAGCCCAAACTGCTGATTGCCGACGAAGCAGTCTCCGCGCTTGACGTGTCGATCCAGGCCCAGATCCTCAAGCTGCTTGACCAAATCCAGCGCGAGACGGGCGTATCAATGGTCTTCATCACCCATGATCTTCGTGTCGCCAGCCAGATCTGCGACGAAATTGCTGTGATGCAGAAGGGCCGGGTCGTCGAGCGCGGCCCGCCGTCTCAGATCTTCCTGAAACCGCAATCCGACTACACGCGTGAACTTGTGGCCGCAATCCCGGGAGAACGAGCCAGAGACACTTGCGAAAGTGCAATCAGATCGCGGCAGTAGATTCCTAACGAACAAAAAGAGAGGGAATGAAATGACAAAAGAGTCTATGACCAAAAGCAACATTTCTCGGCGCGACGCACTGCGCCTGATGGCAGCCGGCGGCATTGCATGCTTTACCGCTCCCAACCTGATCGGCAAGCCTGACATTGCCCGGGCCGCCGACAAAAAACCTGCGGGTCGCGTCGTGGTCGGGCTTTCGCAGGAACCGACCGTTTTCAATCCGCTGATGGCCCATATAGAAACGGACGATGCGGTCCATTTCTCGCTCTTCGACGCCCTCTTTCGCATGGATCCGGGTGGCGTGCTCCAGCCCAATCTAGCGCTAGAAGTGCCCACGCAACAGAACGGCGGCATCTCGGCGGATGGCCTGAACTGGCGCGTTCGCCTGCGTGACGATGTTCGCTGGCATGACGGCCGGCCGTTTACGGCTGAGGACGTGAAGTTCACCCTTGAACTGATCACCAATCCGAAATTCCGCGCTTGGCGTACGGGCGGCCATTCGCTGGTGCGTGACCTCACGGTGGTCTCGCCAACTGAAATCACCTGGCGCATGGAGCAGGTTTTCGCCCCTTACCTGTCGTTTCTCACCGAAACCTTCATCGTGCCAAAGCACCTTCTCGAGAAGGAAGCTGATCCGAACGCAGCAGCCTTCAATCAGGCACCCGTTGGCACCGGCGCCTTCAGGTGGAGCCAGCGTGTGGCCGGCGACCATCTCGAACTGGCGGCGAACCCGGATTATTTTGGCGACGGTCCGTATGTCGAACGGGTTGTATTCAAATACATTCCTGACCAGACGGTGCTCTATACCCAGTTCAAGAGCGGGGACATCGACCTCACAGACCAGGCGTACATCACGCCCGACCACTACGACGAGGCCAGCAAATTGCCGGGCCGTGTGGTGAGCCTGGTGGCCGGTTCCTCCGTCGAGTCGTTCTATCTCAATCTCGAGCGGCCGCAGTTTAAGGAACTTGCGGTGCGTCAGGCACTCTATGCTGCGATGGACAGAACAGCGATCATCGACGCCGTCTATTACGGCGTCGTGACACCGACCGAGACCTTCATGCCGAAGGAGTCGTATTATTTCAATCCGGACCTTCCGACCCAGAAATTCAATCTCGACGCCGCACGCAAAATCCTCGACGACGCCGGCTGGGTGCCGGGTTCGGACGGGATCCGCGAGAAGAATGGAGTGAAGCTGGCGTTCAACAACTCGACGACATCCGGCAATAACCTCCGCGAGCAGGTGCAGCAGTTCCTGCAGCAGACATTCGCCGAAATTGGTGTCCAGATGACGATCTCGAATTTGCCGGCTGCCGTTATGTTCGGCGAGTTTTGGCTGAAGTCACAGTTCGACACGGCAATCTCGGGTGTTACGCATCTAATTGCCGCGGACCCCGATGCAACCAACCGTCTTGCGAGCAGCGCGATTGCCGCGAAGGGCGGAAAGGGATCGAACGTCGGCCAATATTCCAATCCGGAAGTGGATGCGCTGCTCAAGAAGGGTGCCCAGACCTTCGATCCGGAAGCGCGTCGCGAAATCTATTACCGTATCCAGGAAATCGTGCGTCAGGACCTTCCCTTCCTTCCGCTGTTTGCCGCCACCTACGTGATCGGCACGAAGGAAGGCCTTGAGGGCTGGGAACCTAATTCGAACACGCGCACGGCATCCTGGCATGCTGCCGGCTGGCGCTGGAAGAGCTGAGTTGACCTCCCGTCGTCGCCGCCGCGACTCGCGGCGGCGACTTTTATTGGCGCTATCACAGGGAGAGCCTGAATGCGTAGCTTCCTACTCAACCGGTTCGCTCAGAGCCTCGTACTGCTCCTGATCGTCTCCGTCATCGGCTTCGTGGTCCTCAACCTGATTCCGGGCGGGCCCCTGGCACAATTCGGACTCGATGCGAGCATGACACAGGACGACTTGAACCGACTGGCGGAGCAGTTGGGCCTGAACCGTCCTCTGTGGATGCAATATCTGGATTGGGCCTGGCGCCTGTTGAGAGGAGACTGGGGCCACTCATTCCGCGACGGAGCGCCGGTTCTCGAGGTGATTGGACGACACCTCATGGCAACGCTGCTGCTGATGGGATCGTCCACGGTGATCGCGATCGCCATCGGTACGTGGATCGGTGTTCGCGGCGCCATAAGGCGTTATTCGGTTTTCGACTACATGGCCACGGTCGGTGCGATGGTGGCCCTTTCGATCCCGACTTTCTGGTTCGGACTGATCGGGATCTACGTCTTCTCGCTCAAACTTGGCTGGCTGCCAGCCGGCAACATGTACACGATCGGCGACGAATCTGTTCTGAACTATCTCCACCATCTTATTCTGCCGAGCGTCGTACTCGCGCTCGTGCATGTGGCCATCTGGAGCCGCTACATGCGAACGGCGACTCTCGACGTTATCAATCAGGAATTCATTAAGACTGCCCGCGCCAAAGGACTGAGTGAGCGGCGCATCCTGATGAAACATGTCATTGGCAATGCCCTCCTACCGATGATCACACTCCTTGGGATGCAGCTTCCTAGCGTCCTGACAGGTGCTCTGGTCACCGAGACGGTGTTTACCTGGCCGGGCATGGGACGCCTGTTTCTCGACAGCCTCGGTTACAGTGACTACCCGGTGGTGATGGGTTTGCTCATGTTCTCAGCGATCCTTGTCGTGGTGAGCAACTTCGCCGCCGACATCGTTGTCGCCATCATCGATCCCCGTATCCGTCTGAGTTAAGCGCCATGAACGCTCATCAGGAGTCAGCCATCATGACTGCCATTGCCGCAAATTCGCCCCGGGAGCGCTGGTGGAACAGCCGAACTGCGCACCGTTTCATGAAGCACCATCTGGCCCTCATCGGTATGGTGATGATCGCTCTCCTAACGCTTGCCTGCGTCCTGGGACCCCACTTGTTACCGTACGATTCACTCTATATCGATTTGCGCGCACGCTTCGCTCCGCCACTGACCGGTCAACATTATCTAGGCACAGACCCGTTGGGACGAGACCTGGCCGCCCGGCTGTTTATGGCTGGGCGCATTTCGCTCCTGGTCGGTTTCTCGGCGATGCTGTTGTCGACGCTGATTGGAACCCTTGTCGGCGTGGTGGCCGGATATAGGGGCGGGCTGGTCGGCACAGTTCTGATGCGTGCCGTGGATGGCTTTCTTTCCTTCCCATCCATCTTCCTCGTGCTTGCTCTTGCTGCTGCACTAAAGCCAAGCCCGATCATGATAACCGTCGTCATCGCTGCCACGAGTTGGATGGAAGTTGCCCGCATCGTCGAGGCCGAGGTCCGCTCTCTGCGCGAGCGTGAATTCGTGCTGGCCGGCCGGATGCTGGGACTGAGCGCAACGCACATCATGTTCCGCGAGATCCTTCCCAATGCCATGGGCCCGATCATCGTGGCGGCGACCCTGACCGTCGCCCGGGCGATCCTAATGGAGGCCTATATCAGCTTCCTCGGCTACGGAATTCAGCCGCCGCTGCCCAGTTGGGGCAATATGTTAAACGGCGCGCAGCAATATCTTGGGACGGCGCCGTGGCTGGCGATCATCCCCGGCGCGGCCATCACGATCGCTGTCACAAGCTTCAACTTTATCGGTGACGGGCTTCGCGATGCGCTCGATGTCCGCGGTGATCACAGCTGATTCTTATGCGCGAGCAGAAGAGACAGCCGCTAACGCGTCAAGCGATATCAGCGGAACACACCAGGCGTCGTCGACGCCCCGAGCGTCGGGAATATCCCGTGTTCACGACGACTAACTAAGCTTTTATCGTTCCTGTCGAAGGTGACCGGAGCACCATGCCAGAGGAAGAGTGACTATGCCGGTCCAGGTTCAGAAAGTAAGTGATAGCGCCTCTTTTCCAACCCACGTCGACGTCGTTGTCATCGGGGCGGGGATCGTGGGCACCTGCACGGCCTATGAACTCGCCCGCAAAGGGGTTTCCGTTGCTCTACTCGAAAAAGGCATTGTCGCTGGCGAGCAGTCGAGCCGCAATTGGGGATGGGTTCGCCAGCAGAACCGCGACCTGTATGAACTTGCGCTGGCCATGTACAGTCTACGGCGCTGGGAGGAACTGAGCACCGAGACTGGTCGTGATCTCGGCTTCCGTCGTACCGGGATACTTTACTGCACGAAGAACGAGGCTGATGTCGCCCGATGGGAAAAGTGGGGAGAGGCAGCACGCGTTCAAGGATTTCATAGCCAGATCCTCAGTGCCGCCGAGGCCAACGAGCGGGCTTCAGGCGGTACATCCTCGTGGATCGGCGGCGTTTGGTCCCCGACCGATGGGAGAGCTGAGCCTAGTCTTGCTGTGCCTGCCATCGCCGAGGCCGCGAAGGAAAACGGCGTATCACTCCATCAAAACTGCGCCGTTCGGGGCCTCGATATTGCGAGTGGCCGGGTAACAGGGGTGTGGACAGAGCGGGGACTTGTGAAGGCCGGTACTGTTGTTTGCGCTGGCGGGGCATGGGCTTCCCGGTTTTCTCATCGATATGGCATTGAGCTTCCAGTCGCAAACATCTCCGGGACCGCAATTAAGACGACTCCGGCGCCCGAAATCACTCAAGCGGGATGCCTCTCGGCTTCAAACTTCGTGTTGCGGCGCCGGACAGACGGCGCCTACACGATCGCCGTACCGGGGCGCGGCACGCTCGACATCACGCCGCGGGGAATGCGATACGCATTCAAATTCTACCAGATGTACCGGAGCAAGATTGGCAAGAAGCTGAAGTACCGTCTGAACGGCAGCTTCTGGAATGGGCCTGATGCTTTCAGTAACTGGGAGAACGATCAAATCTCGCCGTTTGAAAAAAACCGCATCCTGGATCCTGCGCCCGACGGGGATCTCGTGAAGCTCGCATTGAAGAATCTTGTAATCGAATACCCAGCGCTCAAAGGAATCGGGGTCGAGCGCGCGTGGGGAGGGCTAATCGATACTTCGCCAGATCTCGTCCCCGTTATTTCAAGAGTGGAACAACTGCCTGGTTACGTGATTGCCGCGGGGTTCAGCGGACACGGCTTTGCCATCGGACCGGGCGCCGGCCGGTTGGTCAGCGAGATCGTCATGAACGAGACCACGATCACGGACATCTCACCCTATAGGCTGAGCCGCTTCAGCGACGGCTCGACGATCAGGCGGCCGGAAATGATGTAACGGATTTCGTCGGTCGCAGTCCAAGCTGCTGTCAGTGCTCATGAACGGGCCTCAGACCGATATTGGTGAGGATATCAACCAGTCAGAACCGGCTTCAAGATACTGCTTGAGCGGAATCAGTTTTCAGGAGCCTAGGAGAGGGAGCTAAACTGTGGTCCTCGAGCGCTACACCGTGCCGCGCGTTGTGCGGCAGCGAGCATTCATAGACCGGGAGAAGTACCTGAAATGGTACGAGGAGAGTGTTTCGGACCCGGAAAAGTTCTGGGGCAAGCACGGCAAGCGGATTGACTGGTTCAAGCCCTATACGAAGGTCAAGAACACGTCGTTCAAGGGCAAGGTTTCGATCAAGTGGTATGAAGACGGGCTCACCAACGTCTCTTACAACTGCATCGACCGCCACCTGAAGACGCATGGCGAAAAGACCGCGATCATCTGGGAAGGTGACAACTCCTACATCGACAAGAAGATCACCTACAACCAGCTCTACGAGCAGGTTTGTCGCCTCGCGAACGTCTTGAAGAAGCACGGCGTCAAGAAGGGCGACCGCGTCACCATCTACATGCCGATGATCCCGGAAGCGGCCTTTGCGATGCTCGCCTGCTCTCGCATTGGCGCCATCCATTCGGTCGTCTTTGGCGGCTTCTCGCCGGATGCGCTGGCCGGCCGTATCGTCGACTGCGAGTCCACCTTCGTCATCACCTGCGATTGGGGCGTGCGTGGCGGAAAGCCGGTTCCGCTCAAGGAAAACACCGACACGGCGATCGACATTGCCGCCAAGCAGCATGTCATCGTCAACAAGGTGCTGGTGGTTCGCCGTACCGGCGGCAAGACCGCCTGGGCACCCGGTCGCGACCTCTGGTATCACCAGGAAATCGCGACCGTGAAGCCGCATTGTGAGCCGGCAAAGATGAAGGCGGAAGATCCGCTGTTCATCCTCTACACCTCGGGCTCCACCGGCAAGCCGAAGGGCGTGCTGCACACGACCGGCGGTTATCTCGTCTATGCGTCGATGACGCATGAATATGTCTTCGACTACCGCGACGGCGAAGTCTATTGGTGTACCGCGGACGTGGGCTGGGTTACCGGCCACTCCTACATCGTCTACGGCCCGCTCGCGAATGCGGCAACGACCGTGATGTTCGAGGGTGTTCCGAATTTTCCGGATGCTGGCCGCTTCTGGGAAGTGGTCGACAAGCACAAGGTCAACGTCTTCTACACCGCCCCGACGGCAATCCGCTCGTTGATGGGTGCCGGCGACGACTTCGTCAAGCGCTCGTCGCGCTCGTCGCTCCGCCTGCTCGGCTCGGTTGGTGAGCCGATCAACCCCGAAGCCTGGGAGTGGTACTACAACGTCGTCGGCGAGCAGAAGTCGCCGATCGTCGATACCTGGTGGCAGACGGAGACCGGCGGCATCCTGATCACGCCGCTGCCGGGCGCCACCGATCTCAAGCCCGGTTCCGCCACGGGACCGTTCTTCGGTGTTCAGCCGCAGCTCGTCGACAATGAAGGCAACGTGCTCGAGGGTGCCGCCGACGGCAACCTTTGCATCGTCGACAGCTGGCCGGGCCAGATGCGCACGATCTATGGCGACCATGCACGTTTCGGCCAGACCTACTTCGCCACCTACAAGGGCAAGTATTTCACCGGTGACGGCTGCCGCCGCGACGAGGACGGCTACTACTGGATCACCGGTCGCGTCGACGATGTCTTGAACGTCTCCGGCCACCGTCTCGGCACGGCCGAGGTCGAATCGGCATTGGTATCGCACCAACTGGTTTCGGAAGCCGCCGTCGTTGGCTATCCGCACCCGATCAAGGGCCAGGGCATCTATTGCTACGTGTCGCTGATGGCCGGCGAAATCGGCAATGACGAGTTGCGTCAGGCCCTGGTGAAGCATGTGCGTTCGGAAATCGGCCCGATCGCCACGCCCGACAAGATCCAGTTCGCGCCGGGCCTGCCGAAGACCCGCTCGGGCAAGATCATGCGCCGCATCCTGCGCAAGATCGCCGAAGACGATTTCGGCGTGCTCGGCGATACCTCGACGCTCGCGGATCCCGCGGTGGTCGACGATCTGATCGCCAACCGCCAAAGATGAAGACTCGGGACATAACGAGAGGTGAGGAAAAGAAATTGAAGTTGATATTACTAGGCCCGCCGGGCGCAGGGAAGGGCACTCAAGCCAATTGTATATCTCAGCGATTTGGCATTCCGCATCTCTCGACAGGTGACATGCTCCGGGCTGAAATTCGAGCCGGAACTTCGTTCGGGGCGAAGCTCCGGTCGACGTTGGGGGCTGGTGCTCTACTAGATGACGAGACGATCTCTGAAATAGTCGCGCTTCGACTTCGCCAGCCAGATGTGGCCGCAGGTTTTATTCTCGACGGGTATCCACGAACGCTGGTCCAAGCCGATGCATTGGACGATATGCTGGTTGGAGACCCGATTTCTGCTGTCATAGAACTCGTCGTCAACGAAGACATTCTATATGACCGGATCCGCGCACGCGCCACTCAGGCAATCGACGCAGGAGCGGAGGTCCGATCAGACGACAATGCGGAAACGCTTCAGGCTCGATTAAGCGCCTACTATCAAGCGACGCATCCGTTGTCGCAGCACTACGCGGAGAGAGGCGTCTTGAAGCAGATCGATGGTCTTGCTTCGATAGATGATGTTACACAGGAGATTGCAAACCTGCTCACCGGTGTGGAAAAAACCGATACTAGGCAGAGTGTTTATACACATGAAAGGGATAGCCTTTAGGTGGGTTCACGTCACGCGAAAGTGTGCGGTCTTCTTCTCTCCGTCGGGACGAATTAGCGGTGGAGCATTGTGGCTGGCTGAACTTGCACATGAGCTGCATAAACCGCGCTGAGCATTCCGTCGGATTTCAGTCGGTTGCCGAGGCGGAAGACGGCACATGTTACTCTCGTGAATTTGGAGACCGACGCACACGTCGATTGTTGTTGGTCCCGACAGATCGTGTTTCAAGCACTTCGCCGTAGCTCGAGAGCACACCTACCGGCAAGCCTGCCATCCAACCTGCGCTTCGCGCGTGGCTCGGAAGAAGGGGCGGCGGTCCAAGTCCGTCCACCGCCCCACCGGTCACATCACGCCATCTTGCATGGGCCCTCTCGGGCGACCGTAGCGGGACCCTTGCGCTATATCTCTGTCATTTTGGGTTGGTCCTTCACAGCGTCTACTGTCACGGGTTCCGAGGAGTACGGTTCGCCCCCAAGCACAGCGCGTTCGCAAGCACTTGTCCGACGCATGATTTGTTGATTGCCGCTCGACCAGGGTCCGGCAGACTTCTCGAATAAGGATCACAGTGAGCAACCCTATTCTCGACGCTATGCGAATTGGAAGAGCGAGTGGGGCGAAGACGCCCAAATTGCAGGAACTTCACAACTTCGCTGCCGCGGCGCGCACGCTGGCCAGCGCGCGTTTCGCTTATGACACCCAGATACATCGCGCGCATGTACTTATTCTTGCCAAGCAACGCATTCTGTCGGGCACTGAAGCGGCGACGATACTGAAAGGGCTTGAAAAGGTCGACGAACTTGCTGCGGCAGACGCTTCGCTACGGTCATATCTCCCGTATGAAGCCGCCTTGAGGGCCATGATCGGGAATGTGGGGGGCAAGATGCACATTGGCCGCAGCCGGAACGAATTGGCCAATGCGGGAAACCGCATGTTCCTCCGCGATCAGTTGATGCGGATCGTCGGCGCGGTCCTTGATCTGCGCGAAGTCGTGGTGAACAAGGCGGCTGATCACCTAGAAACGTTAACGGTTGTCAATACGCAGCGCAAGGAAGCGCATACGATCACGGCCTACCTAATGGCAATTTCCGAAGACCTGTCGGAAAACCTGGATCTCTATCGTCAACTCTATCCTCGTATCAACCAATGTCCGTTGGGGGCTGCCGCAACCGCCGGGAGCGATTGGACACTCGACCGCGATATAACGGCTCGGCTCCTTGGTTTCGAAGGGCTGGTGGCTAATAGTATTGAGGGCGTCGCGAACTGCGACCACATTGCGGAATTTGCGTTCGCCAATGCGGTCTTTCTCGCCGGGGTCAGCCGTCTCGCCTTGGAGATTCAGCGTTGGAGTACAGATGAATATCAGATACTGGAACTGGATTCGCCCCCTACCAACAGTATAAAGCCACAGAAGGAGAACCAGGATGCACTGGAATGCGGTCGCAAGGTTGCCCTCGCGACGATGGGACCGTGGGTGAGCATCCTCACTTCCCTGAAAGGGAGAGAGTACCAATACAGCTCTGCGCGCTTCGAACCGGATCCAAGGTCAATTGACGCGATGATTGCGGCGACACATATGATGACGGACTTGGTGAGGTCACTCCAACTGAACAGGGAACAGATGTCGGGCGAGGCGGCGGAGAAAATCGCAACGATGACCGATCTGATCGACATGCTCGTGCGACGACGCAGCAACGATCTCGCCCTCGTCCAAGAAGCTGTGGTCGCCCAGACCGGACAGGAGATCTCAGACACTGCCCATGATATTGCCCATGCTCTGGATCCGATGCGGAACATTCGTCGGTTCGACGGTAAGAGAATGCCAGCGCCTGAGTCGATCCAAGCCTCCGTAAATGATGCCCGCGAGGCTATAAAGTGTGATCGCGCCTGGCTGAACGACACAATCGTGGCCTTGGCTGTTGCGGAGCGGGAACTCCAATTGGCCGTTGAAGGGATTATCGGGTGAAATCCGTGGATCGCGCCATTGCGGCGCCGCCAACGTCTTTGCTTCCTCGGAATCAGGGATCAAACGCCAAGTGACAGGGCGGCATTCTGGTCGAACCGTTGCAGGTTCACGGACCTGCCGTGGCGAACTAAACCGTCGACGACCTTCGACAAAACCTCGGTCCGCTGCAGATCACGCTCGCTCATCGCAATCAATCCCATCCGCAATCTCCCAGGTCATCAAAACCCGGGGAGAGTGACATTCTTACTTTGCAGAAACAGGACACTTTAACTTTGCGGGAGATCCTAACTGAAGTGCATCACGCCGTTTTTAGGGTAGGGGTTCAGCTTCCATCTTGCAAATGTGCCCGGAACACTTCGGCTGGCGTCCTGTAGTCGAGGCACTTTCTCGGCTGGTCGTTGAGATGGCGAGCAAGCTGGATGAGCTTGCGTTGCGACACGGCTGCAAGATCGGTATCACCTGGCATGAACCGGCGGATGCGCTTGTTGGTGTTTTCCACCGCACCTTTCTGCCACGGCGCGCTGGGGTCACAAAACCAACTGCGCGCGCCGATGCCATCTTCCAAAGTCCTGAATCCGGCAAACTCCGTGCCGCGATCAAAGGTGAAGCTCTGCCGGGCAAAGGCCGGCAAGGGAGAGAACGTTTCGATGATCTTGTCCATGATCGGTCGCGAGTGCCGGCTTTGGTTCTTGATCATGACGGTGTAGCGGCTCTTGCGCTCAACCAAGGACGTGACGTTGGCGTTGCCCAAGTCACGTTGGAAGATCAACAAGTCGCCTTCCCAATGGCCGAACTGCGAACGATCACCAATGAAATCAGGACGTTGCGATATCCGGCAGGCAGCAGGAAAAGTGCGGTCGCGGGGTTTCCTCGAGCCGCGGGGGCGGCGTTTGCGGCGAGCTTCCGCCAGATGCTGATAGAGCTCCAGCGCCTGATCTTCCTTGCCGTAGATGAAGCGATAGATCGTCTCGGTGCAGACCCGCACGGCGCTCACGCCATCGGCGAGTAGACGACCGGCGATCTGTTCCGGGGACCAAAGCGCCTTCAGCTGCTCGATCGCCAGTTCACGCAATTGCGGGTGCCGCACAAGCTTCCTCAAACGCTGCCGCCGCTCTTTGCGGATATCGTCAGCAACCGTTGGGAAGTAGCCGCTATAGTCGGGCAGCTCGCGATCGTGAAAGGTGTTGCGCCGGATCTCACGATAGATCGTCGATCGATGACGACCGAGTTCACGCGCCATTTCTTTGATCGGCAGTTTGCGTTCGACAAAGTGGAAGAGGCGGCGTCGATCGGCCAGATTCAGCTGCGCATAGCGTCGGGACATGCCAAAATCTCCAAGGCGAAACCATTGAAATCATTGGCATGTCGCACTTCAAATTAGAATGTACCAATATTACTCGTTAGTTCCATAATAAAGCTTATGGAACTGGACGGTGTAGCGGCATTTTAGAGATGCGACACATAGGCCAGTTAGAGATGCGACAGTCGTCGCCTCTTGGGATGCTGGTCGAAGGTCAGCGTTGGGGAGCAAGATCAGCGACTTGCATCGTGGCCAAGGCCA
>Ga0207426_1000201_pt1 | contig 143975 bp, 116 predicted proteins | sample AraplaMF_Cvi_mMS_FD_184265 | JGI IMG/M metagenome (GOLD analysis project Ga0207426, IMG submission 184265) | Arabidopsis root microbial communities from the University of North Carolina, USA - plate scrape MF_Cvi_mMS (SPAdes) (version 2) | ecosystem: Host-associated > Plants > Roots >... | reverse complement strand
CCGCTGTTCAGCCCCATGATGTGGCCGCGCGAGGTCTCGCGGAAGCGGGCGATGCCGACCTCGTAGGGAATGCCGCGCGTGCGCACCTCTTCCTCCGTGAGGCCCGCGGTCGAGATCTCCGGCACCGAATAGATGCCATAGGGAAAGAATTCCGGCGGCGCCAGCGGCTCCATGCCGAGCGCGTGGCAGGCCGCGACGCGGCCCTGCTCCATCGAGGTCGAGGCAAGGCTCGGAAAGCCGATCACGTCGCCCGCGGCGTAGATGTGCGGCACGCTGGTCTGCAAGGTCACGGGGTCGACCGTGATGCGGCCGCGATGGTCGACGGCGATGCCGGCGGCCTCGAGGTTGAGCCGGTCGGTGGCGCCGACGCGGCCTGCTGCGAACAGCAGCATCTCCGTGGTGACGTGCCGGCCGTCCGACAGATGCGTGACGATGGCTCCTTGCGCATTCTTCTCGATCGACGTCACCTTGGAGCCGAGCCGCAGTGCGACGTTGCGGTCGCGCAGCTCGTGCATGAATTCGTCGATCAATTCCTTGTCGATGAAATCGAGGAAGGTCGGCCGCGGCTCGATCAGGGTCACGGGCACGTCGAGCGCGCTGAAGATGGTGGCATATTCGACGCCGATCACGCCGGCGCCGATCACGGCCAGGCTGCGCGGCAGTTTCGGCAGCTCGATGATCTCGTCGCTGTCGAGCACGGTGGCGCCGTCGAACGGCACATAGTCGGGCCGGAACGGACGCGTGCCGCAGGCGATCAGGATGAAGGCAGCGGACACGGTCCTGGTCTCGCCGATTGAGCTCGTGATCTCGACCTCGTGCGGCGAGACGAGGCGCGCCTCGCCATTGGCGGTGCGCACGAGGTTACGGCTGAACTGATGCTCGAGAACCTCGACCTCGTGGTCGAGCGTCTTCTGCAGCCGGGTCATGAGGTCGCTGGCCGCGATGTCCTGCTTCACCCGGTAGGAGCGGCCGTAGAAGCCGCGCTCGCGCCAGCCGGAGAGGTTGAGCACGGTCTCGCGCAGCGTCTTCGACGGAATGGTGCCGGTGTGGACCGAGACGCCACCGACCCGCCGGCCTTTCTCCACCACCAGCACGGACTTGCCGAGCTTGGCACATTGCACCGCGGCCCGGCGCCCCGACGGGCCCGAGCCGATCACCACCATGTCGTAGTCGTACATCCGGAAGACTTCCGAGCCCGCAGAAACCAGCAGGAATTGCCATGCAGCAATCGGGCCAATGCAGCAAGTCCTACCTCCGAGGTAATCGCGCGGATGATGCCGATCTGCGAGCCTTGCGCGCAAATATATCGCGGAAGGTTCGCACCGAAATGCATCAAACCGTCACAAAACCAATCGATTCGACCCGCCGCTGGTGGGTGCTCGCGACCGTCGTCGCCGCCCAGTTCATGTTCGGCGTCGACGCCTTCATCGTGAACGTCGCCATTCCCACCATCGCCGTGGACCTGCACGCGAGCCCGGCGCAGATCGAATCCGTCATCGCGATCTATCTAATCGCCTATGCGACGCTGGTCGTCACCGGCGGGAGGCTCGGCGACATCCACGGCACCAGGAACGTCTTCCTGGCCGGCGTGCTCGGCTTCACGGCAACCTCGCTGTGGTGCGGCCTCGCGCAGTCCGGCGTCGAGCTGATCGTCGCACGGCTGGCGCAGGGGGCGACCGCGGCGCTGATGGTGCCGCAGGTGCTGGCGACGCTGCACCTGCTGTTTACCGACGAGACGCGCAATCGCGCCTTCGCCGTCTACGGCATTGTGCTCGGGCTTGCGGGCGCTGCGGGCTTCCTGCTCGGCGGCCTTCTGGTGTCGCTCGATATCGCCGGCAGCGGCTGGCGTTCGGTGTTCTTCGTCAACGTGCCCTGCGGTCTCGTCATCGCCGCGGCCGCCTGGCGCATCATGCCGTCGGTGCCGCGCCGCGCTGGGACGAAGCTCGACGTCAAGGGGAGTGCCGTGCTGTTTGCGGGATTGTTGTGCCTGATCGGGCCGTTGCTGTTCGGCCACGATGTCGGCTGGGCGCCCTGGCTGTGGGCGGTGATGGTGGCCGGGGCGGGGATCCTCGTCGCGTTCCTGAGGTTGGAGCATGCGGTGGCGCGCGCCGGCGGCATGCCGCTGATCGATCTCTCGCTGATGTCGGATGCCGCCTTCCTGCGCGGGCTCGGCGCCGCGTTCTTTTTCTTCCTCGCCAATCTCTCGTTCTATCTGGTCATGACACTGTTCATGCAGCGCGGGTTGAAGATTCCGCCGCTCACGGCTGGCCTCGCCTGCATTCCACTTGCCGTCGCATTCGTCGTGGCCTCACGCCACAGCGGCGCACGCGCGCGGCATCGCGGCACCAAAGTCTTGATTGAAGGCTGTGCGTTGCAGATCGTGGGCCTCGCGGCGCTCGCGGGTCTTGCGTTCTATGTGGACGCGCCGACGCCGATGGCGCTCGCGCTGACCATGGGCATCTTCGGATACGGCCAGGGTCTGGTGATGGCGCCGCTCTCCGGCGCGGTGCTCTCGACCGTCAAGCCTGTCGCTGCAGGCTCGGCTTCCGGCATGTACGGCACCACGGCGCAGATCGGAAATGCGGCCGGAGTGGCCGCAATCGGCGCGGTATTCTTCGCGATCGAGACGTTGCAATCAGCGCGCGCAGGATTTCTTGTCTCGCTCGTGCTGTTTGTGACGTTAATCATGACATGCATCGCATTTCTGACGTGGATGCGCCGCGCATCTGCATCAAGTTGAGGCATTGCGGTTAATACGTGCGGATTTCCGCTGGATTTCCAGTGATTTTCGCGAGATCGACAGCACACGGCCTTTTTATTTTGCAACGCAGCAACTATCTGGTGGTGCTTAACGTTGAAAGCCGCTCCACTAGGAACTTGCCGTGTCGTTAGCCAGAAATGTCGATCTGTTGAGACGTCTGCCAAAGCTGGACGGTCTGCGCCTTGCCGAGTTCGGCCGGAGCCCCGATTCTTCCAGTCCGCTGGAAGAGGTCACGGGCTTCGGCGACAACCCCGGCAATCTGCGCATGTTCGCGTTCGTGCCGGCGCAGCTGCAGAAGCCGCGCGCGCTGGTCGTCGTGCTGCACGGCTGCGGCCAGACAGCGGCCGGTTACGATCTCGGCGCCGGCTGGTCGACGCTCGCGCAGCATTACGGCTTCGCGCTCCTGATGCCCGAGCAGCAGCGCATCAACAACGGCAACACCTGCTTCAACTGGTTCAATCCGGAAGACACCGCGCGCGACAGCGGCGAAGCGCGCTCGATCCGCGAGATGATCGCGCATATGGCGGACGCGCATCGCATCGATCCCAGGCGCGTCTTCATCACCGGCCTGTCCGCGGGCGGCGGCATGACGTCGGTAATGCTCGCGACCTATCCGGAAGCCTTCGCGGCCGGCGCGATCATTGCGGGCCTGCCCTACGGCATCGCGTCGAATCTGCGCGAAGCGCTCGACGGCATGTTTCATTCGCCGCAGCGGCCCGAGCGCGAGCTCGGCGATTTCGTGCGGCGCGCCTCCGATCATCGCGGGCCATGGCCGAAGGTTTCGGTGTGGCACGGCAGCGCCGACCGCACCGTCAATCCCGGCAATGCCAACGAGATCGTCAAGCAGTGGCTCGACCTGCATGATCTGCCCGCCGTGCCGATGGCGGAGACCAATGTCGACGGCTATCCGCGCCAGGCCTGGTGGAACAAGGACGGCGAGACGCTGGTCGAGTCCTACGCCATCACCGACATGGCGCACGGCACGCCGCTCGGCCTTGCCGACAACGACCAGCGCTACGGCATGGAAGGCGCGTTCCTGATCGAGGCCGGCATCTCCTCGTCCTACCACATCGCAAAATTCTTCGGCCTGACCGGCTGGATTCCGGACGCCGCGACGAAGGCCGAGGCAAAGCCTGCCGCAGCCGGAAAGCCGTCGCGCTCGCCCGCCCCGCATCTCGCCCGCTCGATCCGCGCCAAGGTCGCCGATCCCGCCGAGCCGAAGCCGGAAGCCCGCGGCTTCGACCTCGGCCAGATCATCACCCGCGCGCTCACCGCCGCGGGGTTGATGAAGTAGTTTTCGCGCATAGTAAGCGAATAAACACTCCGTCGTCGTCCCGGCCTAGCGCGCAATTGCGCGCGGGGGCCGGGACCCATACCGCGGAATCTCGCGTTGCGGTCAGTCGAAGTACCGAAACGACGAGTCGTCGCCAAACGACTTCCTGTGGTTATGGGTCCCGGCCTGCGCCGGGACGACAGCGGAGTTTCGTGGCGAGGCTGTTGCCCCGGAATGACGGCTAAGCCGTCTGATCGATCCACTCGATCGGCGTCACCGTCACCTCGCCGCCGGCGACCTTCCGTGTCATTGCCTGATAATTCCTGAAGAACTCCCGCGATTGCAGCGTCTTTTGCGCGTCCTCGTCGGCGGCGCCGGCGAGGTGGAAATAGCTGCTACCGTCGCGGACCTTCAGGACGCGGTAGGAGATCCGTCCCTTCAGCTCCGGATCGCCGTCGATCGCCTTGATGAAGCGGCCGATCTCCCGGTGCCATTCCTCCGTCGTACCGTCCTTGAACTCGTATCGGATCATGAAGTGCTTCATGTGACGCTCCCTGTTCGTCATGTGCGTCATCATCTGCGCCTTGCGCGCGATCCTGCAAGTATGGACAAAATTGATAGTATGGACTTTTTCGCCGCTGCTCCTATCCTCTTCGCTTGCTGGTTGCTCGTGGAGGAGACGACATGGCGAAGGCAATTCGGCAGCGCGCCTGTCCGGTCGCGGCGTTTCAGAAGATGATCAGCGGCAAGTACAAGCTCCGCATCGTCTGGGACTTGAAAGACGGTCCGCGCCGCTATGGCGAGATCAGGAGCGGCCTGCTGCGCGGCGCGAGCGGCAGTGCGGAAATCACCCCGCGCGTGCTCAGCCGCGAATTGAAGGCGCTGACGGAGAGCGGCCTGATCGACCGCAAGGACTTTGGTGAGGTGCCGCCGAAGGTCGAGTATCGCCTGACCCGCAAGGGCAAGAGTTTCGTGCCGGTCGTCGCCGCGATCCGCGAGTGGGGCGAGCGAAATCTGAGCGAGACGGCGGCGCTGGCTGACGCCGCCGAGTAGAGCATGATCCGGAAAAGTGTGAAGCGGTTTTCCGATCAGATCATGCTCAAACAATAAAGTCTCACATCTCGCCGGTGATGAACGGATTGGTCATCCGCTCCTGGCCGATGCTCGAGCCGGCGCCGTGGCCGCAGATGAAGCCGACATCGTCGCCGAGCGGCAGCAGTTTTGTCAGGATCGAATTGATCAGCGTCGCGTGACTGCCGCCGGGCAGGTCCGTGCGTCCCACCGAGCCCGCGAACAAGACGTCGCCGACATGGGCAAAGCGCAGGTCCTTGTTGAAGAACACCACGCTGCCGGGCGAATGGCCGGGGCAGTGGAAGATGTCGAACTTGAGGTCGCCGATCGAGACGGTCTCGCCTTCCTCGAGCCAGCGGTCCGGCGCGAAATTGCGCACCCCGGTCATGCCGAAACGCGCGCCGCTCTCGACCACGTTGTCGAGCAGGAACTTGTCGGCCTGATGCGGGCCCTCGATCGGCACTTTCAGCGCGTCGCGCAAGTCGGCCGCGCCGCCGACATGGTCGATATGGCCGTGGGTCAGCCAGATCTTCTCCACGGTGACGCCGGTCTGCTTGATCGCGTCCAGGATCTTCGGCACGTCGCCGCCGGGATCGATCACCACGGCCTTCTTGCTGGGCTCGTCCCAGATGATGGTGCAGTTCTGCTCGAACAGCGTCACGGGAACGATGATCGCGCCCGCCTTGGGTTTGTTGTCATTTTGCTCGGTCATGGCGCCACAATGCCGATTTTTGCCATGCCGCCAAGCAAAAGATTCGTGCGAGGGCCGGGAGCGGCCCGTTCGGACCGGACCGTTCCCGGGCGTTCCTGTTACCGCGTGATCTGCGCCTTCAGCGTCTCCCGGACGACGCCGTCGAACGAGGACGTCTTGGGGGACTTCACGGCCTGATCGGCGATGTACTTGTCACGCTTGGCGACCAGCGCGGCGAGCTTCTCGCTCAAGGCCTTGCGCTGCTCGACCTGTTTGGCGACCTCGGCCTCGCGCTGCTCGGGCTTCATTGCGCGCAGCCTTTCGGGCAGGTCGGCGTCGGCGACAGTGGCGACGCTGGTCTTGCCCTTGGCGGCATCGGCGACGAGATCGCCGCCGCCGGTGACGGCTTCCGAGGTCGATGCAGATCGCTTGCTGATATAGCTCGCCATGTCGGTGGCCGTTGACGGTGCGGACGCCGCCACGCTGGCCTGCTGCTGCACCTTCATCTCGGTGCGCTTCTGCATCTCGCGCGGGCCGTACGGAATCACGGTGCCGTTGAGCTGCTGCTGCAGGATGATGATGTCCTGGTCGTACGGCGTCTCGATCACCACGATCTGGCCGCCATCTTGCGGAATCGGGATGAAGCGGCCCTGGCCGATCTGCGCGATGTCGCGCCAGACCCGCTCGGTATCGCGGGCATCGCCGGCGAGCACGGCGTTGACGATGATGTCCTTCTGCCGGGCGACGCTGAGCGTCGTCGGATATTTGGTGTCTTGCGCATAGTCCATGTGCGGCGGCGCGTCGCCGACCAGGAAGACGATGTGCCTGACATCGCCGCCTTGCGTCCATTGCAGCTTGTTGACGGCGACGTCGAGCGCTTCGTTGACGCTTTCGGGCCAGTCGCCGCCGCCGCGCGCCTTCAGCTCCAGCAGGTTGGCGTAGAGATCCTGGATGTCGCGGGTGAGCTCGATCTTCGAGGTGACGTAATCGTCGCCGATGTCGCGATAGGCGACGAGGCCCATGCGGATGTCGGCGTCCGGATTGGAATCGACGATCGCAGTGGCGATCGACCAGATCTTGCGCTTGGCGCCCTCGATCAGGCGCGCCATCGAGCCGGTGGTGTCGAGCACGAAGGCGACCTCGACGGTCGGCTTGGCGGTGGCGGGGGAGAACCCGGCCGAGAGCGGCAGGGCGGCGAGAGCGAAGGCGAGCGAGCACAGTGTGATGCGTGACCTCATGGGTCCCTCCAGTGGTTTCGTCCCTCGGAACCCAGGTTCCACTGGCATCGCGGTCGGCTGAAGCCGGAACAATGGCCGGACTAGCCCGGAATTGCGGCCTTTCCGGGCGGAATCGCGCTTTGCGGCCCCGGGCGACATGATCGCCGCCGCGCACGTCACAGAGCCGTCCCAAAGCCCTGTTGGTCTCGATCCCCAGCGGGAACTTTGTGTGAACCGTTGGCGCGATCCCGCGTTGCCTTCCGCGCGAAGTACATTCGGGGGACGATCTTGGCTCAGAGCGACGACAATTGGTGGCGCGACGGCGTCTTCTATCAGATCTATCCGCGCTCCTATCAGGATAGCGACGGCGACGGTGTCGGCGATCTCGCCGGCATCCTGCAGCGGCTGCCTTACGTCAGATCGCTCGGCGTCGACGCGATCTGGCTGTCGCCGATCTTTCCCTCGCCGATGGCCGATTTCGGCTACGACATCTCCGACTATACCGGCATCGAGCCGTTGTTCGGCACGATGGCGGATTTCGACGCGCTGCTCGCAGCCGTCCACGACAACGGCCTGAAGCTGATCCTCGACCTCGTGCCGAACCACACCTCCGACCAGCATCCCTGGTTCGTCGAGAGCCGCGCCTCGCGCGACAACCCCAAACGCGACTGGTACATCTGGCGCGATCCGGCGCCGGATGGCGGCGTGCCGAATAACTGGCTGTCCGAGTTCGGCGGCAGCGCGTGGCAATTCGACGAGACCACGGGCCAATATTACTACCACGCCTTCCTCGCGCAGCAGCCGGACCTCAACTGGCGCAATCCCGATGTCCGCGCGGCGATTTACGACGCGATGCGGTTCTGGCTCGACAAGGGCGTCGACGGCTTTCGCGTCGACGTGATCTGGCACCTGATCAAGGACGCCGACTTCCGCGACAATCCGCCGAACCCGCATTACGTCGAGGGCCGGCCGCCGAACGAGAAGATCCTGACGCAATATTCCACCGACCAGGACGAGGTGCACGGCGTCATCGCCGAGATGCGGCGCGTCACGGATGCCTATCGCGCTCGCGTGCTGATCGGCGAGATCTATTTGCCGCTGCATCGTCTGATGGCCTATTACGGCAACGACCTCACCGGCGCGCAGATGCCGTTCAACTTCGCGCTGCTCTCGACCTTCTGGAGCGCGCGCTCGATCGAAAAGATCATCGAGGATTACGAGAAGGCGCTGCCGCGCGGCGCCTGGCCGAACTGGGTGCTCGGCAACCACGACCGGCCGCGCGTGGCGAGCCGCGTCGGGCCCGAGCAGGCGCGCGTCGCCGCCATGCTGCTGCTGACCCTGCGCGGCACGCCGACGCTCTATTACGGCGACGAGATCGGCATGCACCAGCTCGCGATCGCACCCGAGGACGTGCGCGACCCCTTCGAGAAGAACGTGCCCGGCATCGGGGTGGGGCGCGACGGCTGCCGCACGCCGATGCAATGGGATTCCTCCAACTTTGCGGGCTTCTCGGACGCGAGGCCATGGCTGCCGCTGCCCGAGGATCACATCCGCGAGAACGTCGCCCATCTCGAAGCCGATCCGCGCTCGATCCTCAATCTTTACAAGCGCCTGATCGCATTGCGGCGCGATTGCCCGCCGCTGGTCGCGGGCGACTATCACCCGATCTCGGCGCAAGGCGACCTCCTGATCTATCGCCGCGAGGCCGCAGGCAAGTCGGTGATCGCAGTGCTCAATCTCGGCCCCGACCCGATCGCGGTGACCACCAGCGCGATCAGGTTCGGCAGCGAGGTCTTGCTGTCGACGTTCCTTGATCGCGAGGGCGAGAAGCTGGAGGGCGTGCTCGATCTGCGGGGCAATGAGGGCGTGATCGTGCGGCCGGCATCTTAGCCGTCGTCCCGGCGAAGGCCGGGACCCATACCGCGTGATCTCTCGGTTGTGGGCGGTCAGAGTACCGGGCGATGAGTCTTCGCCAAACTCCTCCCTGTGGTTATGGGTCCCGGCCTACGCCGGGACGACGGCGGAGTGTGGGCGACTGCGGCTTTCGCCAGGACGACGCTGGAGCTACCCCGGATGCTTGTTCCCCGCCTTGCTCTCGTCGATGTCGCTTCGCTTCAACAGATAGTCCAGCCCCCCGACGCGGTACCAGCGATAGCCATAGGGCTCCAGCACGACGCGGTGCTGGCCGCGCTTGTCGGCGTGGCTGTGGTCTTCCGCGAGCAGGTTGATCAGGTGCGCGCCGGCTTCGCCAGACAGCCCCGTCGAGAACGCGGTCTCGCGCGGCTTCTCGTCGAGATTGTGCACGAACAGCACGGAATTGTTGCGCCAGTCGTAGCGCATGATGAACACGGCGGGATCGCGCGTCGGGATCACAGTGAAATCGCCCCAGCCGATCTCGGGCACTTCCTTGCGCATGCGCACGATGCGCTCGGTCCAGTTCAGCATGGAATTGGGATCGCGCCGCTGCTTGGCGACATTGACGTGCGGATAGCCGTAGGGCCCCTTGTCGATGACGGGGCAGGCCGGCTTGTCGCTCTTGGTGAAGCCGCCATGCGGCTCGGTCGACCATTGCATCGGCGTGCGCGCGCAATTGCGCTCGGGCAGCGAGAGATCGTCGCCCATCGCGATCTCGTCGCCGTAGCGGATGACGGGCGTTCCCGGCAGCGTGCACATCAGGCTGTAGGCGAGCTCCAGCCGCCTGCGGTCGCCGCCCAGCATCGGCGCGAGGCGGCGGCGGATGCCGCGGTCGTAGAGCTGCATGTCCTTGTCGGGGCCGAACGATTTGAACACGGTGTCGCGCTGCGCCTTGGTCAGCCGTCCGAGATCGAGCTCGTCGTGATTGCGCAGGAACAGGCCCCATTGCGCCGTGGCCGGCCGCGGCTTCGTTGCCTTCAGCGCTTTGGCGAGGGGGCGGGAATCCGCCGACGCCAGCGCATAGAACAGATGCTGGTTGACGTGGAAGTTGAACATCATGTGCATGCGGTCGGCGTCGCGGCCGAAATATTCCATGTCGGTTTCCGGCAGCACATTGGCTTCGGCGAGAATGATGGCGTCGCCCTGCCGCCATTGCAGGAATTCGCGGAACGCGCGCAGCATGTCGTATTGCTCGATCGGTTTCTTCACCTTGGCGCCCTTGGTGGAGATCACGAAGGGCACCGCATCCATGCGGAAGCCGGACACGCCGAGCTGGATCCAGAAGCCCATGATCTTCAGGATCTCGGCTTGCACATGCGGGTTCGAGGTGTTGAGGTCCGGCTGGAAATCGTAGAAGCGGTGGAAGTAATACGCGCCGGCTTCCTTGTCCCGCGTCCAGGTCGATTTCTGCACGCCGGGAAACACCATGCCCTTGTTGGCGCCGGCAGGCTTCTTGTCGGACCACACATACCAGTCGCGATAGGGCGAGTTCCTGTCGCGCCGCGCCTGCTTGAACCAGTGGTGCTGGTCGGAGGTGTGGTTGACCACGAGGTCGATGATGACGCGGATGCCGCGCTGCTGGCAGCCATGGGTGAACTCGACGAAATCGCCGAGCGTGCCGTAGCGAGCATCGACGCTGTAATAATCGGCGATGTCGTAGCCGTCGTCGCGGCCGGGCGAGGTCTGGAACGGCATCAGCCAGATCGTAGTGATGCCGAGCCCGTGCAGATAGTCGAGCCTGCGCAGCAGGCCCTTGAAGTCGCCGACGCCGTCGCCGTTGGCGTCCATGTAGGAGCCGACGGAGAGGCAGTAGATCACGCCGTTCTTGTACCAGAGATCGTCGATCATGCGCAGCCTCGGTGGCTCCGCCGAGGTGCGGCGGCTGCGTGATAAGCGATTGGGGAAGGGGAGGTTCCGCATTCCGCCGTCGTCCTGGACAAGCGAGCGGAGCGAGCGCTGATCCAGGACCCATTACCACAGGGCATAGTTTGGCGAAGGCTGGTGGTTGTCAGCTCGCGTTACAACGAACGCTTGGGGTAATGGGTCCTGGCTTTCGCCAGGACGACGACGGAGGAATCGGCTATCCTCTCCCCCATGGACAACACCGCCCGCAACATCGCCCTCGTGCCGCCGGATCGGCGCCAGTCGGAGACGGCGCTCGCCATCGCGCGCGGCACGGCGCGGCTGCTGCGCTCGCTCGGCTTTTCCTGCATCAGCGAATTGCCGCTGCCGTCGGGCCGGCGTGCCGATCTGGTGGCACTGAACGAGCGCGGCGAGATCTGGATCGTCGAGATCAAGTCGTCGGTGGAGGATTTGCGCGCCGACCAGAAATGGCACGAATACCGCGCCCATTGTGACCGGCTGTTCTTCGCCTTCACGCAGGATCTGCCCTGCGAGATCTTTCCGCAAGACACCGGCCTGATCATCGCCGACGCCTATGGCGCGCACCTGCAGTGCGAGGCGCCCGAGCACAAGATCGCCGCAGCCACCCGCAAGCAGATGACGGTGCGCTTCGCGATGGCGGCCGCGCTTCGGATCAACCGCCTGGTCGATCCGCAAGGCCACGCGGATTTCTGGGAGTGAAGCCGTAGGATGGGTAGAGCGAAGCGAAACCCATCACTTTCAGGGCAAGGCAAGAAGAAGGTGGGTTTTGCTACGCTCTACCCACCCTACGGCGCCGTTACCGCGGCGCGCGCTTGGCCAGGATCCGCTGCAGGGTCCTGCGGTGCATGTTCAGCCGCCGCGCGGTTTCCGAGACGTTGCGGTTGCACATCTCGTAGATGCGCTGAATGTGTTCCCAGCGGACGCGGTCGGCCGACATCGGGTTGGTCGGCAGCTCGGATTTCTCCGCGCTGGTCGACAGCAGCGCGGCGACGACGTCGTCGGCATCCGCGGGCTTCGAGAGATAGTCGATCGCCCCCATCTTCACCGCGGTCACTGCGGTTGCTATGTTGCCATAGCCGGTCAGCACGATCGCGCGCGCATCCGGGCGCTTCTTCTTCAGCGCCGAGACCACGTCGAGGCCGTTGCCGTCACCGAGCCTGAGGTCCACCACCGCGAATGCGGGCGCTGCCTTGCCGATCTGCGCGAGGCCGTCCGAGACGGTGTCGCACGATGTCACCGCAAATCCGCGTGTCTCCATCGCGCGCGACAAGCGCTCCAGAAACGGCTTGTCGTCCTCCACGATGAGAAGCGAGCGGTCGGTCTGTTCGTTCAGTTCGGCGATGGCGTTCAAGGTGTTGTCCTCTCTCCTGCACATCTACATATGGCGCCGCAATCGGGCGCCGCCAAGGCCGCCTATAGTCGATCGGGGCCTTCGTGCGACGCAAGGTCGCGGTCTATCCTATTGTTTCTTCGAGCGTCTCGATAGCCTCAAAACGCTGTCGCGGCCACGTGATCTGCACCACCGCGCCGTGTTCCGGGAAGATCCGGTTGGTAAACGAGACCTTGGCGCCGGTGCGCTCGAGCAGGGTCCGGGCGATGAACACGCCCAATCCGAGGCCGCGCCGCTCGCCGCCGCCGTCATCCGGGTTGCGTCGCCGCGACAGATAGGGCTCGCCGATCCGGTTGAGGATATCAGGGGGAATGCCGGGGCCGTCGTCGGAGATCAAGAGCTCGATCGTGTCCTTATTCCACCAGGCGTTCACCTCGACGGTGGTGTGGGCGAAGTCGACCGCGTTCTCGACGATGTTGCCGACGCCGTAGAGGATCGCCGGGTTGCGCGATCCCACTGGCTCGGCCGCGGCGGCGACCGCGATCCGCACCTTGATGTCGACGCCGAAATCGCGGTGCGGGGCCACCACCTCCTCGATCAGCTCCGACAGCTTCATGCGGTCGAACGGCGCGTCGGTGGAGAGCTGGGTGATCTTGCTGAGGATGTCGCGGCAGCGCTGGGTCTGCTCGCGCAGCGTCTTCAGGTCGGCGGCAAAGCTCGGATCCTTCACCGTCTTCTCCAGCTCGCGCGAGATCAGGAAGATCGTCGCGAGCGGCGTGCCCAGCTCGTGCGCGGCCGCGGCGGCGAGGCCATCGAGCTGGGTCAGATGCTGCTCGCGCGTCAGCACCAGCTCGGTCGCGGCCAGCGCGTCCGCGAGCTTGCGCGCCTCCTCGGTCACCTGGAAGGAGTAGAGGCTGGTGACGCCGATCGCGAGCACGATCGAGAGCCAGACGCCGACGAGATAGATCGGCGGCAGCACCAGGGGATCGTCGGAATCCCAGGGCAGCGGCAGGTGGAAGAAGAACAGGATCGAGGCGCAGGCGACGGCCAGCACGCCGAGGCCGAAGGTGAAGCGGGCCGGCAGCGCCGTGGCCGAGATCAGCACGGGCGCGAGGAACAGGAACGAGAACGGGTTCTGCAGGCCGCCGGTGAAGAACAGCAGGGCGGCCAGCTCCACGATGTTCAGCGCCAGCAGGCCGGCCGCCTGCATCGGCTCCAGCCGGTGCATCGGATTGGCCGCGGTCTGCAGGCCCAGATTGAGCGCGGCCGACAGCGCGATGATGCTGACGCAGGGGACGATCTCGACGTTAAACTCCAGCCCCTGCGCCACGATGAAGATCGCGGCGAGCTGGCCCAGCACCGCGAGCCAGCGCAGCCGCAGGATGGTGTCGAGGCGGATATGCCGCTGCGCAGGGCGGAAGTCGGAAGCGGCAATTTCAGTCATATCGGCCAATGTGGCGGTGCCTTCTGGATCACAAACGCTGGGCTCGCGGAACCACCCCGATTACAAGCCTTGCGCTATCAGCTGCAATAGCAGAAGAACGGCCCAGCATGACCGAGAATGAGCAGGCTTCAAGTCGGCCGACTGTCGCGGAGCGCACCTCCTCCCCGGCGATCGCGGTCGATCATCTCGTCAAGGTCTACAAGCAGACCCGCGCCGTCGACGATATCTCCTTCTCGCTGCCGCGTGGCAGCATCACCGGGCTGCTCGGCGGCAACGGCGCCGGCAAGACCACGACCATTGCGATGATCATGGGCCTGGTGCTGCCGACCTCCGGCCGCGTGCAGGTGCTCGGGCATCGCATGCCCGAGGAGAGCGCGGCCGTGCTGGGGCGGATGAATTTCGAGAGCCCCTATGTCGACATGCCGATGCGGCTGACGGTGCGGCAGAATCTCACCATCTTCGGCAAGCTCTACGCGGTGAAGAACCTTGCAAGCCGCATCGCCGAGCTCGCCGACGATCTCGACCTGATCGATTTCATCGACCGCGCCAACGGAAAACTCTCCGCGGGACAGAAGACCCGCGTCGCGCTGGCGAAAGCGCTGATCAACCAGCCGGAATTGCTGCTGCTGGACGAGCCGACCGCCTCGCTCGACCCCGACACCGCCGACTGGGTGCGGGGCCATCTGGAGCGCTACCGCCGCGACCACAACGCCACCATTCTTCTCGCCTCGCACAACATGCTCGAGGTCGAGCGGCTCTGCGACCGCGTCATCATCATGAAGCGCGGCCGCATCGAGGACGACGACACGCCGGACGCGATCATGGCCCGCTACAACCGCACCACGCTGGAAGAGGTGTTTTTGGACGTTGCCCGCGGCCGGGCGAACGGGACGACGGAGGCGGCGAAATGAGGAGGCCTCTCAATTGCTGCCGTAGCCCGGATGGAGCGCAGCGCAATCCGGGACCCCTGTCGCTCATGGCACGATTCCCGGATTACGCTGCGCTTCATCCGGGCTACGGGGGCGCCACATTGAGCGGCTCCCTTTGTTTTCACAGCAGGCTGCGTAGCCCGGGTGAGCGCAGCGATACCCGGGAACACCGTAAGCAAAATCCCGGATGTCGCTACGCTCATCCGGGCTACGGATCGCAACGATGACCGACGTCTCCCTCCACCGCGGCATCGCCCCGCACCGCATCGGCGCGATGATCCTGCGCTACTGGTACCTGCTGCTGTCGTCCTGGCCGCGGCTGCTCGAGCTGCTGTACTGGCCGGCGCTGCAGGTCATCACCTGGGGTTTCATCCAGTATTACATCGCGGAAAACGCCAGCTTCTTCGCGCGCGCCGGCGGCACGCTGATCGGCGCCGTCATCCTCTGGGACATTTTGTTCCGCGGCCAGCTCGGCTTCTCCATCTCGTTCCTGGAGGAGATGTGGGCGCGCAACCTCGGCAACCTCATGATGAGCCCGTTGAAGCCCATCGAATTTCTGCTGTCGCTGATGGTCATGAGCCTGATCCGGCTCGCCATCGGCGTCATCCCGATGACGCTGATCGCGCTGCTCCTGTTTCACTTCAACGTCTATGCGCTCGGCCTGCCGCTGATCGCCTTCTTCTGCAATCTGATCTTCACCAGCTGGTCGGTCGGCATCTTCGTGTCGGGGCTGGTGTTGCGGAACGGTCTCGGCGCCGAGAGCATCGTCTGGACGCTGATGTTCGCGGTCATGCCGCTGGCCTGCATCTACTATCCCGTCAGCGTGCTGCCGGTCTGGCTGCAATATGCCGCCTGGACGCTGCCGCCGACCTACGTGTTCGAGGGCATGCGCGCGCTGCTGATCGAGAACACCTTCCGGATCGATCTGATGCTGCAGGCGTTGGCCATCAACGCCATACTTCTGGTTGCTTCGTTTTGGGCATTCCTTGCCCTTTTGCGCAGCGCCAGGAAGCACGGCTCGCTGCTGTCGGGCGGCGAATAACGTCACTTTCTCGTGGATTCAGGCCGATTTAACCGTCTCCGCTACGTAGATGTACGGAACCATGCATTGACGCAATATTACGCATTCGGCAGTATGCTGCGATGCGAAGAGGATTATAACGATGCCTATTGGTGAGTTTGGCGGCGCGCCGCCCCTGGCTGCAGAAGGCAGTCCGGTCCTGACGACGCCGATGTACTGGATGTACGAGCTGGCCCAGGCCTCTCTCAATCCGGCACGTGCAGTCACCGATGCGACCAAGCTTCTGTTTCAGAATCCCCTCAATCCCTGGGCTCGCACCGAGGTCGGCAAATCGGTCGCCGCGGCCTGCGAGCTGTTCGAGCGCACCACGCGCCGTTACGGCAAGCCGGAATGGGGCCTCAACGACACCGAAGTGAACGGCATCCGCGTCCCCGTCGAGGTCCGCCCGGTCTGGGAGAAGCCGTTCTGCAAGCTGCTCTACTTCGATCGCAAGTTCGCCCGTCCGCTGCGCAGCCCGCAGCCGCGCGTTCTGATCGTGGCGCCGATGTCCGGCCATTATGCGACGCTGCTGCGTGGCACGGTCGAGGCCTTCCTGCCGGCGCATGAGGTCTACATCACCGACTGGGCCGATGCCCGCATGGTGCCGCTCAGCGAAGGCCGCTTCGATCTCGACGACTACATCGACTACGTCATCGAGATGCTGCACGTCCTCGGCGGCAACACCCATGTGATGGCGGTGTGCCAGCCCTCCGTTCCCGTCGTCGCGGCCGTCTCGATCATGGAAGCGCGGCGCGATCCCTTCGTGCCGACCTCGATGACGCTGATGGGCGGCCCGATCGACACCCGCCGCAATCCGACCGGCGTGAACAACCTCGCCCAGGAGCGCGGCATCGACTGGTTCCGCAACCACGTCATCACCAAGGTGCCGTTCCCGCATCCGGGCATGATGCGCGACGTCTATCCCGGCTTCCTGCAGCTCAACGGGTTCATCAGCATGAACCTCGACCGGCACATGGACGCCCACAAGCAGCTGTTCGCCAATCTGGTGAAGGGTGACGGCGACCTCGTCGACAAGCACCGCGACTTCTACGACGAATATCTCGCGGTGATGGATCTCTCCGCCGAGTATTACCTGCAGACCGTCGACACCGTGTTCGTGAAGCATTCGCTGCCGAAGGGTGAGATGACCCATCGTGGAACCCGCGTGGACCCTTCCAAGGTCACGCGCGTTGCGTTGATGACGGTCGAAGGCGAGAACGACGACATCTCCGGTCTCGGTCAGACCGAAGCAACGCACGGTCTGTGCAGCGCGATTCCAGATCATCGCCGCGTTCATTACGTCCAGAAGGGCGTTGGACATTACGGCGTGTTCAACGGATCGCGTTTCAAGTCGGAGATCGTGCCGCGGATTCACGACTTCATGGTTTCGGCTGCGAATCCGAGCTCGTTGCAGGCCCTCGCGGCTGAATAATCCCAAATTTCGGCTTTCCCGTCGAAATTTCGGCCCCTGTCGGAGCCTCCGGCAGGCGCAAGTTCCCGCCAGATTCGCGGTATTTAGGTAGCGTTATAGGAGTGAGTCACCCCTCAACCCTTGGGGGTGTTGCATGCGTCCAGCGGGGGCGAAAAAAGCCGGTTCCAACCCCAGTCTGTAGGGTCTCCCGGACGCCTGACCCCTGTATATTGGGCAAATGATTTGTTTTTGCGCCGAGCGCTTTCCCTGGCGGCGGTTATGGCAGAATCCGGGCGAACTCCTGCTCCCCGGACTGACAGACATGGCCACACGCGCGCTCCTCTATCGGCGGCCCCACGAACCGAAGACCCTCGTCATCACCCATGGATCGCAATTCTTTGCGATTCGCCTGCGAAGACACCGCCGAGCGCGGCGTTACACGCTCAGAATCCATCCGAGTGATCGCGAAGCCATCCTCACGATCCCCCCGCGCGGCACGCTCGCCGAAGCCAAGGACTTCGCGTCGCGTCACGGTGCGTGGATCGCTGCGCGTCTCGGCCGCCTGCCGAAGGCCGCACCGTTTCAGCCTGGCACAGTGATACCGCTTCGCGGCACGCCGCATCGCATCGTTCATCGCGCAGGCACCCGCGGCACGGTGTGGACCGAGACGCGCGACAGCGGCGATCGCATTCTCTGCGTCGCCGGCGGTGTCGAGCATGTCGATCGCCGCGTCAGCGACTTCCTCAAGCGTGAGGCGCGCAAGGATCTGCAGCGTTCGGCGGAAGCCTACGCCGCCGAGCTTGGCGTCAGGGTCAAGCGCCTGTCGATCCGGGACCAGTCCAGCCGCTGGGGCTCCTGCACCTCGGCCGGCTCGCTGTCGTTCTCCTGGCGCCTGATCCTCGCGCCGCCCTTCGTGCTCGACTACCTCGCCGCCCACGAGGTCGCCCATCTCGTCGAGATGAACCACTCGGCGCGCTTCTGGCGCGTCTGCGGCAAGGTGTGTCCCTCGATGGAACGCGCCAAGAAGTGGCTCGACACCTACGGCAACGACCTGCACCGCTACGGCGTCGAGGATTAGGCTGCGCGTCGCAGCTTAGGTCGCGCCATCAGCCCAGCAAGCACTGTCATCGCCCGCGAAAGCGGGCGATCCAGTATTCCACCAGCAGTTCTTGTTTGACCGAGACGTCACGGCGTACTGGATTCCCCGCATGCGCGGGGCGAATGCGGCGGCGTTTTGCGCGACCCGAGGCACGTCCTCAAATCATCCCCCCCACTCACGCACTCACATCCGCGTTCGTCCCCGCCTGCGCGCGTGATGACAGATAGCGCGCCTGCTGCTGCGCCATGGCCCTCTGCCCCTCCGCCAGCATCGCCTGGAACGCCGCGTCGAGTTGCTCGCGGCTGTAGGTCGTGGGCCTGCTCTCGCGCGGCGTCCATTGTGATTGCGTGACGGCGGTGGAGGCCTTCTCGACGGTGCCGCCAAGCCGCGCGGCGTATTGGTCGGCCCGCCACTGCGCAAGGTCTGGGCCGCTCAAGCCGGGAGGATCCTCGAGCTTGCCGATCGTCGCGGCCGCCTGGTTGGTCATCGCCGAGGAGCCGGCATTGTACAGCGTGGCCACCACTTTGCCGCCGACTTTCACCTGCGCATAGACGTTCTCCGGTGCGTTGTCGGGAACGTCCGATGGACTTGCGCTCGTGTCGTGGGCGATCAACCAGTGCGTTGCCATGAGGTCGCGCAGGACGGGATCATCCGCCGCCGAGATCGGCTTGGCGTCCGACAGCGGCTTGACCTGCGAGACGTCGATCCGGAAGCCGCCGGTCGCAGCGTCAGTCGCATCCGGTGTCACCGGCTGCAGAGCAGATGTCGCATTCGAAGCGGATGTTGACGCGGGCCGCAGATGGGGCAACGCCGCACTGGCTACAGCTGAAATCATGGAACGCTCTCCCGTACTCGCGCAACCTGTGAGAGCAAATCCCGGGCCGCTGACGGGCGCTTGAAGAGACTGGTGTTTTTGCGTTCGGCGAGTCTTTGGTCGCGGAGAATCTTGCCGCACTAGGCAGGACTTGCCGAAGCGGTGATGGGGGGACGGCGGGAACGATCGGAGCGAGGCGAATTCCAATCTCGTCGTCCCGGCCTAGCGCGCAATTGCGCGCGGGGGGCAGGGACCCATACCGCGTGATCTATCGATTGCGAGTGGTAGGAGTACCGAACGACGGGTCTTCGCCAAACTTCTCCCTGTGGTTATGGGTCCCGGCCCCCGTGCGCAATTGCGCACTAGGCCGGGACGACATCGAAGATGGCGTCGGGCATCTTCCAACGTCTCGCTCGATTTTCGCCACACTTCGCGACGATTGCGCCGTTCGCCCGATTAGCCCCGCCGCATCAAACGCTTCGGACCAGCCACCGCGCATCGCGTCGGCGATCATCCTCTACTGTGCATGGGGTTGTTTTCGCAGTTTTGTCTTGAGGCCTCTCGGACCTCACATCAAAGCTTACCGATTCCCGCCGAACAGCCGGTCCATCAACCAGCCATCCAGACCTGCCGCAGGCTCCGGCCGCACATTGGCGCGCGTCGGTGGCGGCGGGCGATAGCCGCCATTGCCGACCGGTGCCGGTCCGGGCGCAGTCGCCGTCGGCGGCGACACTTGCGAGGCCGCCTGCGCGAGGTTCGACAGGCCCCAGCCGCCGGGCGAACTCGGCAGGTTGGCCACCGGCACGCCCTCATGCGCCGTCTTCATGAAACGCGACCAGACTTCCACGGGCAGGCCGCCGCCGGTGGCCTTCTTGGTCGGCGAGTTGTCGTCATTGCCGAGCCAGACGCCGGTGACGAGATTGGCGGTGTAGCCGATGAACCAGGCGTCGCGGTAATCCTGGCTGGTGCCGGTCTTGCCGGCCGCCGGCCAGCCGGGGATCTCCGCCTTCTTGGCTGTGCCTGAAATCAGCGTCTCCCGCATCATCGTGTTCATCATGCCGACATAGCGGGGGTCGATGACCTGGCTGCGCTCCTCGGGTTGGCGCATGTAGAGCAGCTTGCCGCTGAGTGTCCTGATCCGCGTCACGACATGCGGCGCCACCGCGAAGCCGCCATTGGCGAAGGGCGCATAGGCGCCGACCAGCTCGACCACCGAGACTTCGGACGTGCCGAGCGCGATCGAGGCGTTGGGCTCGAGTTTGGAGGAGATGCCGAGCCGGTGCGCCGTGCGCACCACGTTCTTCGGTCCGACCTCGAGGCCGAGGCGGATCGCAACTGTGTTGAGCGACATCGCCAGCGCCTGGGTCAGCGTCACCGCGCCGAAATATTCATGGGTGTAGTTCTCGGGCTTCCAGCCCTTGACCTCGATCGGCGCGTCCTGGCGCATGGTGTCGGGCGTCAGGCCCTGCTCGAGCGCGGTCAGGTACACGAACGGCTTGAACGAGGAGCCCGGCTGGCGCCTCGCCGTGACCGCGCGGTTGTACTGGCTCTCGGAATAGTTCCGCCCGCCGACCATGGCGCGCACCGCGCCGTCAGGCGTCATCGCCACCAGCGCGCCCTGGCTGACATTGAACTTCACGCTCTTGGCGGCGAGCTCGTCGATGATGGCGGCTTCGGCGACGCCCTGCAGCTTCGGATCGATCGTGGTCTCGACCTTGATGCTCTCGTCGATCTGGCCGACCAGATCGTCCAGCACCTCGCCGATCCAGTCGGCGACGTAATTGACCGTGCCGGCGCCGGCCGGCTTCACGTTGTAGGAGGGATGGCCGATCGAGGCCTGCGCCTGCGCGTCCGTTATGAACTTCGCATCCGCCATCGCCGTGAGCACGATCTGCGCGCGCGCCTCGGCGCCCTCGGGGTTGCGGTTCGGCGCAAGGCGCGAGGGCGATTTGACGAGGCCGGCCAGCATCGCGGCTTCCGCGACGGTGACGCTCCTCGCCGACTTGCCGAAATATTTCTGCGCGGCGGCTTCGACGCCGTAGGCGCCGGAGCCGAAATAGACGCGGTTGAGATAGAGCTCCAGGATCTCGTCCTTGGAGTGCTTGCGCTCCAGCCAGATCGCCAGCTCCGCCTCCTGCAGCTTGCGCTGCATGGTGCGCTCCTGGGTCAGGAACAGGTTCTTGGCGAGCTGCTGCGTCAGGGTCGAGCCGCCCTGCGACACGCCGCGATGCACGACGTTGGTGACGAGGGCGCGCAGGATGCCGACGGGGTCGATGCCGAAATGCGAATAGAAGCGGCGGTCCTCGATGGCGATGAACGCCTTCGGCAAGTAGGGCGGCAGATCCTTCAGCGCGATATTGGCGCCGGCCATCTCGCCGCGCTGCGCCAGCATGCTGCCGTCGATGCCGACGATCTGGATCGTCGGCGGACGCTTTGGAATTTCCAGCGACTGGATCGGCGGCAGGTGGGCGCCGACATAGATCACGACGCCGATCACGGCGATGACGCCCCACAGGCTCAGCACTGCGCCCCAATAGACGAGGCGGCCAAGGCCGAACCCGCCCCCGGATTTCGCGCGCCGCTTGGCGCCGCTGCGGCTGGGCTGCGCCTTGCGCTCGCGCGGCGGCGGCTCGTCGCCGGCATCCTCGCTCTTGCGCTTGGCGGATGATTTCGCTGGTTTCTTCGGCTTGTCGTCGCCGCCGCCGGGAACGCGGTCCGCGGCCGTCAGGCGCAGATCGGCGAGCGCAGCAGGCAAGCCAAACAACGGCTCCTTCCGCCCAGCCTTCTTCTTTCCCCACGCCATACGCAAAACGCCCGGTCAGCCCGCCCCGCCGCACGCTAGCGGTCGCTGTTTAAGGCCGGGTTACCCCGGCGTTAACGCGCGATTAGGAGGTGCGGCATTCGCCCGCCGCAGTTCCGCTTCTCCGGCCGCAGGACTAGGATCGCGGGCACAAAATGAGGGAGTTCGCATGGGCCACATCGATCCGACCAAGGAGATTTTTGCGCAGTTCCGGGACAACGACCGCCCGGGCCCGATTCACATGCTCAACCTGGTGCGCCTGCGGAAGGAAGCCGCCTATCCCGACGGCCGCAAGGCGAGCGGTGCGGAGGCCTATGCCGCCTATGGCCGCGAGAGCGGCCCGGTGTTCGAACGCCTCGGCGGCCGCATCGTCTGGCAGGGCAAATTCGAGCTGATGCTGATCGGCCCGCAGGACGAGCGCTGGGACCATTGCTTCATCGCGGAGTATCCGAGCGTCGCGGCCTTCGTCGAGATGATCCGCGACCCGGTCTACCGCGAAGCCGTGAAGCATCGGCAGGCGGCAGTGGCGGACTCTCGGTTGATCCGGCACGCCGTGCTGCCGGTAGGGAAGAATTTTGGGGAGATACCGGAGTAGGGGGCATTCGCGCGCCGCTCTCCCTCCGTCGTCATGGCCGGGCATAGTCGTCCGAAGGACGGCGTCGCTTCCGCTCGCCTATGACCCGGCCATCCACGTCTTACTTTGCGGCACCAAGAACGTGGATGCCCGGGACAGGCCCGGGCATGACGTCGTTGATGCCGTTGTTTTCTAAAGCCGGACTAACTAACCCGCCGGGCCCGCATCCTCCAGGATCGGGCCGAACAGCTCCCAGCGCTCGCCGTTGAACTTCATCATCTGAAGCTGCTTGTTGACGCGGTAGTCGGTTGGCGAGGTGTTGACCTTGATGCCGGGCAGCGCGGTGTCGGTGGCGAAGTCCTTCACCGAGGCCGCCTGCTTCATGACGTTCTCGCGCGTCAGGTCGTCACCGCACTGCTTCAGCACATGCACCAGCAGCTGCGCGGTGCTGTAGCCGTAGGTGTTGAAGTTCGAGTCCTTGTCGCCATCAGGATAATACTTCGCCATGAAGTCGAAATACCGCTTCATGCCGGCGTCGTCCTTCCAGGTCGGATCGAGCGGCTCCTTGCCGTAATTGACGCTGATCAGGCCCTTGGCGGCGTCAAAGCCCGCTGGCTTCAGCACCGCGCCGACCGAGGTCGCGTTGATGTCGACGATCTGCACCGGATGCCAGCCCATCTCGGCGATCTTCTTGATCGCCTGCGCGGCCTGCTTCGGAGTCGTCGCGCTGTAGAACAGATCGGCGCCGGCGTCCTTGATCTTGAGGACCTGCGAATCGACGGTCGGATCGGAGACTTCGTAGGACGCTTCGGTCACGATCATCTTGGCGGCCTTGTCGCCGAGGCCGGCCTTGAGGCCGTTCAGATAGTCCTTGCCGAGGTCGTCGTTCTGATAGAGCACGCCGATCTTGGCGTTGGGATGCTCCTTCAGGATGTACTGGCCGTAGATCCGGCCTTCGACGAAGTAATTGGGATTGAAGCCCATCGTCCACGGATAGTTCTTCGGGTCGGTGAACCGCGAGGCGCCCGTCGCCGCGAACAGCTGCGGCACCTTCTTCGAATTGAGATATTTCTGGACGGCCGCGTTCACCGGCGTGCCGATGATCTGGAACGTCAGCAGCACCTCGTCGCTCTCGACTAGCTTGCGGATCTGCTCGACCGCCTTGGGCGGCGAATAGGCGTCGTCATACTGGATCAAATTGATCTTGCGGCCGTTGATGCCGCCCTGATCGTTGATCATCTTGAAATAGGCGGCCTGCGTCTTGCCGATCGACGAATAGGCCGACGCCGGTCCCGAGAACGGCATGGTCTGTCCGACCTTGATCTCGGTGTCGCTGGCGCCCGGATCATATTTTTTCTGGGCACTGGCCGCAGAGATCGACAGCGCCAGGGTCAGCGCCGTTGCCGTGGCCAGATGCAGCATTCCATTCCTCATTCGCAATTCCCTCAGTCTGTTATTGCGGATGGTCTTGCGGGCGCATTGTGCGTCCGATGCCATCGCTGAGGGCGAGTGTGGAGGAGGCGTTGCTGCGACGCAAGGTGGGCGTTCGTAGGGTGGGTTAGCCGAAGGCGTAACCCACCTCTTTAATCTCCGCGGAAGTGGTGGGCTACGCCGGCGCCTGCGCTTCGCGCAGACGCCGTCTAACCCACCCTACGAGGTCCGCTGTAGATACTAGCCCGACGGGCCGGTGTCCTCGATGATCGGTCCGAACAGCTCCCAGCGCTCGCCGTTGAACTTCATCAACTGCATCTGCTTGTTGACGCGATAGTCGTTCGGTCCGGTGTTGATCTTGATGCCGGGCAGCGCCAGGCTCGGGCTGTAGCCCTTGATGTTGGCGACCTGCTTCATCACGTTCTCACGCGACAGGTCGTCGCCACATTGCTTCAGCACCTGCGTCAGCAGCTCGGCGACCGAATAGGCGTAGGTGTTGACCGTATTGAGCTTGTCGCCTTCGGGGAAATACTTGTCCATGAAGGCGAAGAAGGCCTTCACACCCGGATCGTCCTTCCACTGGGGATCGCCAGGCTCCTTGCCGTACTGGGTCGAGATGATGCCCTTGGAGATGTCGAGGCCGGCCGGCTTGAGCGTCGCCGAGATCGGGCTCGCATTGATGTCGAGGATATGCACGGGGTTCCAGCCGAGCTCGGCCACCTTCTTGATGGCTTGCGCCGCGAACTTCGGTGTCGAGGCATCGTAGAAAAGATCGGCGCCCAGTGACTTCAGCTTGACCACCTGCGAGTCCACCGTCGGATCGGTCACCTCGTAGGAGACCTCGCCGACGATCATGCTGGCGGCCTTGTCGCCGAGGCCGCTCTTGAGGCCCGCGAGATAGTCGCGGCCCATGTCGTCGTTCTGGTAGAGCACGCCGATCTTGGCGTTCGGATGCTCCTTGAGAATGTATTTTGCGTAGATGCGTCCCTCGGACACGTAGTTCGGATTGTAGGCGATGGTCCAGGGATAGTTCTGCGGATCGTTGAAGCGCGCAGCGCCCGTGGACGCGAGGAGCTGTGGGATCTTCTTGCCGTTGAGATATTTCTGAACGGCGGCGTTGGCGGCCGTGCCGATGATCTGGAACGTGAACAGCACCTCGTCGCCTTCGACGAGCTTGCGGACCTGCTCCACCGTCTTCGGCGGCGAATAGGCGTCGTCATACTGGATCAGGTTGATCTTGCGGCCGTTGATGCCGCCCTGATCGTTGATCATCTTGAAGTAGGCGGCCTGGGTCTTGCCGATATTGGCATAGACCGAGTAGGCGCCGGAGAACGGCACGGTCTGGCCGATCTTGATCTCGGTGTCGCTCGCGCCGATGTCGTATTTCTTCTGGGCGAGGGCTTGGCTGGCGGAGAGTGTAAGGGCGAGCGCCGCCGTGGCAGCTAAGAAGGCTCTGCGATGGGTCATGTTGGGTGTTCCTCCTGACGGAATTTCCGGTCGACGGTCTTTTCCCGTTGATTGCAACGGTCGCCATCGCTGCCGAAGATTGTGGAGGAAGGGCAGCGGCCGCGCAAGGCGCGCGGCGCTGCGCCGAAGCGTCTCAGGCCAGAAGCAATGCGGCCAGCGCGAGCGCCGCCGGCAGCGCCTGCACGATCAGGATCCGCACGCTGACGGTCGCCGCGCCATAGGCGCCGGCCACGATCACGCAGAGCAGGAAGAACACCTTGATCTGGAACGCGAAGGCCGGATTGCCGTGGAACAGGCCCCAGACCAGGCCGGCGACCAGGAAGCCGTTATAGAGCCCCTGGTTGGCGGCCATCACTTTCGTGATCGCGGCCTTCTCGGGCGAATTGCGGAATATCTTCAGGCCTATCGGCTTTTCCCAGAGGACCATCTCCAGGACGAGGAACAGGACATGCAGTGCGGCGACCAGCGCCACCAGGACATTGGCGATCAGATTCAAGTTGAGCTCCCCCAAAAGCGTCAGCTTTCGGGTGGACGGTAGCACATCCGGCATGGCAAACGCGACGGGTGTGTTTCGACTGCCGGGGTCGCCGCAATGCCCGCTCGCTCAACCAGGATGCCTGAACGCTTCGGCCTCGATCGCCTGACGACGCCGATCGGGATCGCGCTGCTGGTCACCGACGCCGACGGCAATCTGCGCGCCCTCGACTGGGACGACTACGAGCACCGCATGCGCGAGCTGCTGCGCCTGCACTACGGCGCGGTGGAGCTCGGCGATCGGCCTGCGCCGACGCAAATGCGGACGGCGCTGTCGCGCTATTTCGACGGCGATCTCTGCCAGCTCTCGCGTGTCGCATGGCGTGTCGCCGGCACGCCGTTCCAGCAGAAGGTCTGGACCGCGCTGGCGCACATCCCGGCCGGCACGACGATGAGCTATGGCGCGATGGCGGCAAGGATCGACATGCCCAGGGCCATTCGCGCCGTCGGCCATGCCAACGGCTCCAACCCGATCAGCGTGGTGCTGCCGTGTCACCGTCTGATCGGCGCGGACGGCTCGCTGGTGAAGTACGGCGGCGGGCTGGAGCGCAAGCGCTGGCTGCTGCGGCACGAGGGCGTGGAGGTCCGAGAGGCGTTGGCGAAAGTGTGAGGGATTGATCGAATCCGTCAGACTTTCGACGTCATCACTTTCTGCACGATCTTCCAGGACCCGTTCACCTTCAGGCATGACAGCAGGTCCGTAACCGAGCGTGGCGGAATCTGCAAAGTCACCTTCAGGAGCGCGAGCTCTCTTTCAACGTCGATCGACACGATCTGGTCATCCCGCTCGAAGCCCTGTTGCTTCGGAGCCTTGATGTTGCGGACTGCTGCCAGCCAGGTCGCAATCGGCGTCACGCCCACGGTGCCGTCCTCAGTCACCTTCGTCACGGAACTCGAGGGGTGAAATATGGATGCGAATTTATCGGCATCCATTTCATAGGCCGCATCGAAATAGGTTTGCGCAAGGGAGCGCAAGGCGGAAGCGTCCGTATCCATTGTCATCCTCAAAGCTGTTCACCGGGCTCGTTCATGCGGCGCGGCACGCCCGTGTCGAGCGTCACGTGCTGAAGGTTGCTGCGGGCCGTCCACTTGCCCGCGCAAAGACCTACGGCAAGCCGGCTTATGAGACTAGACGACTTGAATGGCACAGGCTCATGAGCAATATTCATGAACGATGACAAACGAAATGAACGAGCTCGCGACGTTTGCGGTCGTGGCCAGCGAACGAAGCTTTACCCGCGCCGCCATAAAGCTGGGCGTCTCTCAGTCTGCCCTAAGCCACACGATCCGGAGGCTGGAGCAGCGCCTCGAGCTGCAACTGCTCGCTCGAACGACCAAGAGCGTCGCGCCGACCGCTGCCGGGGCAGCTCTCCTGGCAGACTTGTCTCCGGCGCTCGAGCAGATCCGCCATGCCCTCGACAAGGCCCAGAGCATTCGGCACCGGCCCCAAGGCCGCCTTCGAATCGTCATGTCACGATCGGCCGCCGTGATGGTGTTGCTGCCGCGGCTCAGAGCTTTTGCCGAGGCCTACCCTGACATCGTTCTTGATGTTGTCACCGTCACTGGCCCCGTCGACCTTGTCGCAGGCGAGTTCGATGCGGGCATTCAGCTTGGCGAGTACATTCAAAAGGACATGATCGCGGTTCGCGTCACACCCGAACTGCGATTGGCGGTGGTGGGATCGCCGCGCTATTTCGCTTCACGACGCATCCCCGAAAAGCCAAAGGACCTCAGCGATCATCGGTGTATCACCCTGCGCCTTGCGGGTGGTCCATATCGGTGGGAGTTCGAGCAGGGACGAAAGTCGGTCACGATCAACGTGAACGGTCCGCTCGTCATCGACGATACTCATCTCGTGATTCAGGCGGCGCTCGCTGGAATTGGCATCGGATTGGCCTACGAAGAGCAGGTCGCCGGATATATTGCGAAGGGCCGCCTTGTCAGGGTGCTGGAGGATTGGACCCCGCCGATCCCCGGCTTCTACATGTATTATCCCAGTCGTCAGCACCAACCAGCCGCGCTGTCTGCACTGGTGAACGCGCTGCGATACTCCGAACGAAAGTCGGCGCGATGAGGCCGGCATGGCGAAACAAGGTCAAGCCGCCGGCTGAATCGCCTTGTCGCCGGCCATCACGTGGGTCAGCGCGCTCTTGATCGCGGACTGCCGCGTCGGTGCGTTGATCTGCGCGCCGAGCAGATCGGTGACGTAGAACACGTCGCGGGCGCGCTCGCCGAAGGTCGCGACATGGGCCGAGGCGATGTTGAGGTTGAGCTTCGAGATCGCGGTGGTCAGCTCGTAGAGCAGGCCGGGGCGGTCGAGGCCGGAGACCTCGATCACGGTGTAGCGGTCGGACCATTGGTTGTTGATGGTCACCTCCGGCTCGATCACGAAGGGCCGCGCCTTGCTGCGCACGGTGCGCCGCGCCACCACTTCGGGCAGGCGCAGTTTGCCTTCCAGCACGTCCTCGATCATCTCGCCGATGCGCGTGGCGCGGCGGCCCTCGTCCTCGTCGCGGTCGTACTCGCGCGAGATCGAGATGGTGTCGAGCGCGCGGCCGTCGGTCGTGGTGTAGATCTGCGCGTCGACAATGTTGGCGCCGGCCGAGGCACAGGCACCCGCGATGATCGAGAGCAGCCAGGGATGGTCGGCGGCGAAGATCGTCAGCTCGGTGACACCGCGTACCTCGTCGAAGCCGACATTGATCGCGAGCTTGTGGCCGGCCTGCTCGCTGGAGCGGACGAAGCGGGCGTGGCGGATCTTGCGCGGCAGCTCGACCTTGAGCCAATAGGCCGGGTAATGCCGACCGATATAGGCGTCCAGCTCGTCCGCCGGCCACTCGGCGAAGGCGTTGCGGAATTCGGCGTAGGCGGCCGTGAGGCGCTTGCCGCGATCGACCTCCGAGAAGCCGCCGGTGAGCACCGGCTCGGTCTCGTAATACAGCGAGCGCAGGAGCTGCGCCTTCCAGCCGTTCCACACGCCCGGGCCGACGCCGCGGATATCGGCGGTGGTGAGGATCGTCAGCAGCTTCATCTGCTCGACCGACTGCACCACGGCGGCAAAGTTCTCGATGGTCTTGCGGTCCGACAGGTCGCGCGACTGCGCGACCGTGGACATGGTCAGATGTTCCTCGATCAGCCAGGCGATGAGCTCGGTGTCGGCCGCGCTGAAGCCGAGCCGCGGACACAGCCGTCGCGCCACCTTGGCGCCGGCGATCGAGTGGTCCTCGGGCCGGCCCTTGGCGATGTCGTGCAGCAGCGTCGTGATGTAGATCACCGCGCGGTGCTCGGGCCGGATCTTGCGCATCAGGTCGCTGGCGAGCGCGAACTCCTCGATGCCGCCGCGCTCGATGTCCTGAAGGAAGCCGACGCAGCGGATCAGGTGCTCGTCGACGGTGTAGTGATGATACATGTTGAACTGCATCATCGAGACGATCTTGCCGAAGGCGCGGATGAAATGGCCGAGCACCCCGGTCTCGTTCATCCGCCGCAGCACGATCTCGGCGTTGTCGGAGGTCAGGATCTCCATGAACAGCCGGTTCGCTTCCGGATTCTCGCGCATCTGCGCGTTGATCAGGCCGAGCGAGCGCGTCACGTCGCGCATCGCGTCCGGATGGAAGGCGAGGTTGTTCTTCTGCGCCAGGCGGAAGATGCGGATCAGATTGACCGGGTCGTGCTTGAAGACGTCGGGCGCGGCGACGTTGATGCGGTTGTTGTCGACAATGAAGTCGTCGCTGTCGGGTACGCGGCGCTTCACCTGGGTCGGTCGCAGCCGCGCCATCATCCGGCTCAGGACCGGCGCGGGCTTGGCCTGCTGGTCCTCGAGCTTGGCGCAGAGGATGGCGGTGAGGTTGCCGACTTCCTTGGCGACCAGGAAGTAGTGCTTCATGAAGCGCTCGACGTCCTGCATGCCGGGATGCGAGGTGTAGCCGAGCCGCACCGCGATCTCGCGCTGGAGGTCGAAGGAGAGGCGCTCCTCGGCGCGGCCTGAGTAGAAATGCAGGTTGCAACGCACCGACCAGAGGAAGTCGGCGCAGCGGCGGAAGCTGCGATATTCCTGCGCGTCGAACACGCCGCGCTCGACCAGCTCGTCGGTGTCGCGGACGCGGTAGACGTATTTCGCGATCCAGAACAGCGTGTGCAGGTCGCGCAGCGCGCCCTTGCCGTCCTTGACGTTGGGCTCGACCAGATAGCGCGATTGGCCGCCGCGGCGATGCCGCTCCTCGCGCTCGGCGAGCTTTGCGGTGACGAATTCGGATGCGGTGCCCTGCACCACTTCCTTGTCGAAGCGCTCGACCAGCTCGTCATAGAGCGGCTGGTCGCCGGTGAGGAAGCGCGTCTCCAGGATCGCGGTGCGGATGGTCATGTCGCCGCGCGCCTGCCGGATCGACTCGTCGACCGAGCGCGTGGCGTGGCCGACCTTCAGTCCCATGTCCCAGAGACAATAGAGGATGGCTTCGGCGACCTGCTCGCCCCAGGCGGTCTGCTTGTAGGGCAGGATGAACAGCAGATCGATGTCGGACTCCGGCGCCATCAGGCCGCGGCCATAGCCGCCGGTCGCGACCACCGCCATGCGCTCGGCGCCGCTCGGGATCGGCGAGCGGTAGAGATGGCGGGTCGCGGCGGAATAGAGGATGCGGATGATCTCGTCCTGCACGTGGCAGAGACGCTCGGCGCAGCGGCGGCCGTGACGGTCCTTGAGCAGGATCGCCTGTGCCGCCGCGCGTGCCGCGATCAGCTCGGCCTTGAGCAATTGCGCCATGGCGGTGCGGAACGCGTCCTCGCGTCCCTGGTGCTTTTCGGCGAGTGCATCGACCGCGGCGGTGATCCGCGCGGTGTCGAAGCGGTCGTCCACCTCGGCCTTGTGTTCAGTCGCGACGCTGTCCATGTCTCACCGGATATAAGAGGTGACAGGCGCTGTCACCCGTCATTCACAGGCAATAGTCGTTCCGTGCTGGAAAAGGCCGGCTTCGGGCAAATCTGTTCTCGGCCGGCGCCCTTTCAAGGGACGGATTTTCTCGTTGACCTCTAGATATAACTCATTGAAAAACAATGAAGTTTCGGAGGAGGCTGGGCATGGCCAGGATTACACGACGCATTCTGCTGGCGGGCGCGATGGCGCTTGCTTTGATCCCCGCGGCAGAGGCCGCCGATCCGCTCAAGGAAATCCGCATCGACTGGGCGACCTACAATCCGGTGTCGATGGTCCTGAAGCAGAAGGGACTGCTGGAGAAGGAGTTCGCCAAGGACGGCATCACCATCACCTGGGTGCAGTCGGCCGGCTCCAACAAGGCGCTCGAATTCCTCAATGCCGGCTCGATCGATTTCGGCTCGACCGCGGGCTCGGCGGCGCTGGTGGCGAAGATCAACGGCAACCCGATCAAGTCGATCTATGTCTATTCGCGCCCCGAATGGACGGCGCTGGTCACGGGCAAGGATTCCAAGATCGCTGGCGTTGCCGACCTCAAGGGCAAGCGCGTCGCGGTGACGCGCGGCACCGATCCGCACATCTTCCTGGTCCGCGCGCTGCTTGGTGCCGGCCTCACCGAGAAGGACATCACGCCGGTGCTGCTCCAGCATGCCGACGGCAAGACCGCGCTGATCCGCGGCGACGTCGATGCCTGGGCCGGCCTCGATCCCATGATGGCGCAGGCCGAGGTCGAGGAAGGCGCAAAACTGTTCTATCGCAAGGCCGATGCCAACACCTGGGGTATCCTCAATGTGCGCGAGCAGTTCCTGAAGGACTATCCGGACGCGGCCCGCCGCGTGCTCGCGGTGTATGAGGAAGCGCGCAAATATTCGCTGGCGAATTACGACGAGCTGAAGAAGACCTTCATCGCGGTGACCAAGCTTCCCGAGGCGGTCGTCGACAAGCAGCTCAAGGAGCGCACCGAGCTCACCCACAGCCGCATCGGTGCACCCCAGCGCGAGTCGATCCTCGCCGCCGGCCTCGCGCTTCAGCAAGCCGGCGTCGTCGACGCCAAGGTTGACGTGAAGGCAACGCTGGATGCGCTGATCGACGACCAGGTCCCGCTGCCGACGAATTGATGGTCTTAACCCTCCCCCCTTGTGGGGGAGGGTGGCTTCGCAAAGCGAAGCCGGGTGAGGGGTATCTATCCGTAGCCGCGGCAATAGTAGTGTTGCATTCCCGCCCCAGACGCGCTTCCTACCGGCCATGATCTCCGACGCGCCAGTCCTGCAACAAACCTCGGAACCAGCCGAGAACGCCGCCGCACCCTCGCGGCTGTCGCGCTATGCGCGGCCGATGCTGGGCGTGCTGTTGCCGCTGACGCTCGCGCTCGGCTGGGAGCTGGTGGTGTGGTCCGGCTGGTCTAACGGGCGCCTGGTGCCGCCGCCCTCGCGCGTGTTTGCCACCATCACCGAGCTCGCCCGCTCCGGCGAGCTGGTCCGCCACATCGCAGCGACGCTGTGGCGCGTCGGGCTCGGCTTCGCCTTCGGCGTGGTCGCGGGCACGCTGCTTGGCGCCATCTCCGGCTATTGGTCGCTGGCGCGGCGGCTGCTCGATCCGACCGTGCAGGCCCTGCGCGCGATTCCGTCGCTGGCCTGGGTGCCGCTGTTCATCCTCTGGCTCGGCATCTTCGAAACCTCGAAGATCGCGCTGATCGCGGTCGGCGTGTTCTTTCCGGTCTATCTCGGCGTGATGGGCGCGATCCTCTCGGTCGATCGCAAGATCGTCGAGGTCGGCCGCACCTTCCGCCTCTCCGGCTTCGCGATGATCCGCCGCATCCTGCTGCCCGCGGTGCTGCCGGCCTATGTCGTGTCCTTGCGCGTCGGCCTCGGTCTCGGCTGGATGTTCGTGGTGGCGGCCGAGCTGATCGGCGCCTCCGAAGGCCTCGGCTATCTCCTGCTCGACGGCCAGCAGCTCGGCAAGCCCGCGCAGATCCTCGCCGCCATCGTGATCTTCGCCATCCTCGGCAAGCTCACCGACTGGTTGATCGAGGTCGCGGCCGCGCCGTTCCTGCGCTGGCAGGACGCCTTTGGCCGGGCGAGGGGAGCGTAACGCGATGCTGGCGCTCGACCGGGTCAGCAAGACCTATCCCAATGGCGTTCAGGCGCTGGCGCGCTTCTCCGCCGAGATCAGGCAGGGCGAGATCATCGCCATCATCGGCGGCTCCGGCTGCGGCAAGTCGACATTGCTGCGCGCCATCGCCGGCCTCGATCACGCGAGCTCGGGTACCGTGACGCTCGACAGCGAGGCGATCGCCTCGCCGCATGCCAAGATCGGCATCATCTTCCAGGAGCCGCGGCTGTTGCCCTGGCTCAGCGTCGCCGACAATATCGGCTTTGGCCTCGCCGATCTGCCCGCCGCCGAGCGGCGCGAGAAGGTGGCGCGTGCGCTCGCCCGCGTCGGCCTTTCCGACAAGGCGCAGGCCTGGCCGCGCGAGCTCTCCGGCGGACAGGCGCAACGCGTTGCGATCGCACGCGCGCTGGTGCCGCAGCCCGAGGTGCTGCTGCTCGACGAGCCGTTCTCGGCGCTCGATGCCTTCACCCGCCGCGACCTGCAGGATCATCTGCTCGACCTCTGGGCCGACACGCGGCCGACCTTGATCCTCGTCACACATGACGTCGACGAGGCCGTGGTGCTGGCCGACCGCGTGCTGGTGATGCGACCGCGGCCGGGCCGGCTGTTCGACCAGATCGAGATCAATCTGGGACGGCCGCGCGACCGCAATTCGCCGCTGTTCGAGAATTTCAAGCGAAGTGTGCTGACGTCACTCGACCGTTCGCTCGACCGCAACGTCCCCGACCGTGACGCAACCCAGGGTCCCGGTCAGGCCATGTGGTGGTGACAATTTCTCCCCGAGCCGGTACATCGGGGAGCAATTTTTCCGGGAGAGAACAATGGACGCCGCCGAACTGCGCCAGATGCAGGCCCCGATCAAGGAACGCTACAAGACCGATCCCAAGACCGCGATGATCACGCTGAAGGCCAAGGGTTCCACCGACAGCGAAGGCATTGCCTGCAAGGTCGAGACCGGCCGCGCCATCGCGATGGCCGGCCTGCATCCCGCCACCGGCGGCTCCGGCCTCGAGCTCTGCTCCGGCGACATGCTGCTGGAGGCGTTGGTCGCCTGCGCCGGCGTCACGCTGAAGTCGGTCGCGACCGCGATCGAGGTGCCGCTCAAGACCGGCAACGTCTACGCCGAGGGCGACCTCGATTTCCGCGGCACGCTCGGCGTCGACAAGGAGACGCCGGTCGGCTTTGCCGAGATCCGTCTCCGCTTCGAGGTCGACACCCCAGCGCCGCAGGACAAGCTCGATCTCCTGCTCAAGCTCACCGAACGCTATTGCGTGGTCTACCAGACCATCAAGAACGGCCCGAAGGTTTCGGTGTCGATGCAGCGGATGTGAGGCAAGGGCTACCAGCCCAACAATCGGTGTCGTCCTGGCGCAAGCCAGGACCCATTACCCCTGATGCCGATCGTCTTGCCGTGCTGCGAACTACGACCGTCTAACATAGCGAAGCCTGTGGCTATGGGTCCTGGATCTGCGCTTCGCTTGTCCAGGACGACAAAACAAAAATGTCCCTCGACCTTCACTTCATCCTCTTCCTGCTCCTGCGCATGGCGATCGCGGCGGCGTTCGTGGTGTCGGCGTCGGTCATCACCGAACGTTCGGGGCCGGTGATCGGCGCGTTGGTCGCGACCCTGCCGGTGTCGGCCGGTCCCTCCTATGTCTTCCTCGCCATCGACCATGACGCGTACTTCATCGCGCAGGGCGCATTGGCGAGCCTGCCGGTGAATGCGGCGACGATCTTCATGGGCCTCGTCTATGTCGTGCTGGCGCAGCGGCAGAGCTTTGCCGTGAGTATCGCAAGCGCGGTCGGGGTCTGGATCGTGCTGGCCTCGATCATCCGCCTGTTCGACTGGACCCTTGCCGCCGGGCTCGCCGTCAACGCGGTCGCCTTCGGCATCTGCATTCCGCTGCTGGCCAAGTACCGTCACGTGAAGATGCCGCTCGTGACGCGCCGCTGGTATGACATTCCGTTCCGCGCGGCGCTGGTGGCGACGCTGGTTGCGATCGTGGTGTCGACCTCGGGCTGGGTCGGTCCGCGCGTCTCCGGCGTGATCGCGCTCTACCCGATCGTGTTCACCAGCATGATGATCATCCTGCACCCGCGCATCGGCGGTCCGCCGACCGCCGCCGTGCTCGCCAATTCCGCCTGGGGCCTGCTCGGATTCGGCATGGCGATTGCCGTGATGCACGTGGCCGTTGTGCAGTTCGGCTCGGCCGCCGGTTTGACGCTTGCGCTCTGCACCTGCGTCACGTGGAATCTGACGCTGTGGTGGCGCGGCCGGCGTGCGATGCGCAAGGTGCGGACGGAGCCGTGAGACCACGGTCGCGCGCGACATGGCGTCGCGAGAATCCATTATGCCAGCTCAATCCGTGCCGATGGAATCACGCGGTCTCTGCGCAAGCCGTTGAATGAGAAGTGTCATTTCAAAAACTGCTATTTTTTCCCGGTTTTTGCGCCGCTAAGCACCTCGCGCACGGGCTCGTCCGCCGGCCGCCGGATTCCGACATTTCTATTAGAACTTTGTTCGAGCTTTTCACGTACGAATCGGATTGCACACCCGCTTCCGATTCCGTCCGCGCAAATTGGCACGGCTCATTTTCAAGTGAACGGCCTGCGGAAGCCGCTGATTGAGTACGGCGACGCTGCCGCGCGGTCCCTTTTCCCTGTTCCGACGGGCGCGTCCCCATCGGCGATATTTCGAGATGGAGATTGTTTGATGTTTGGTCGCAAGTCCCACGGCAATGCGGAAGCACAACTCGCCGCCATCGGCCGTTCGCAGGCGATGATCGAATTCAAACTCGATGGCACGATCATCACGGCCAACAAGAATTTTCTCGATGCCCTCGGCTATCGGCTCGACGAAATCCAGGGCAAGCATCACTCCATGTTCATGCCGGCCGACCAGCGCGACAACGCCGAGTACAAGGCGTTCTGGGCCGCGCTGAACCGAGGCGAGTATCAGGCGCGCGAGTTCAAGCGGATTGCGAAGGGCGGCCGCGAGGTCTGGATCGAAGCATCCTACAATCCGGTGCTCGACGGCGAGGGCAAGGCGGTGATGGTCGCCAAGATTGCGACTGACATCACCGAGAAGAAGATCCGGAGCATGACGGACGCCTCGAAGATCGCCGCCAGCAGCCGCGCCCAGGCCGTGATCGAGTTCAAGCTCGACGGCACCGTCGTCGCCGCCAACGAGAATTTCTGCAAGGCGCTCGGCTATTCGCTCGCCGAGATCGAGGGCAGGCACCACAGCCTGTTCGTGGAGCAGGCCGAGCGCGACAGCGCGGCCTATCGCGAGTTCTGGGCGAGGCTCAACCGCGGCGAATACCAGGCCGGCGAGTTCAAGCGCCTCGGCAAGGGCGGCCGCGAGGTCTGGATCCTCGCCTCCTACAATCCGATGCTCGACGAGAACGGCAAGCCGTTCGGCGTCGTCAAATACGCAACCGACGTGACCACCGAGAAGCTGAAGAACGCCAATCTCTCCGGTCAGATCTCGGCGATCGACAAGGCGCAGGCCGTGATCGAGTTCAACATGGACGGCACGATCATCACCGCTAATGCCAACTTCCTTGCGACGCTCGGCTATTCGCTGGCCGAGATCCAGGGCAAGCATCACAGCATGTTCGTCGAGCCCGGTGAGCGCGACGGCGCCGCCTATCGCGAGTTCTGGGCCGCGCTCGGCCGCGGCCAGTACCAGGCCGCCGAATACAAGCGCATCGGCAAGGGCGGCAGAGAGGTCTACATCCAGGCCTCCTACAACCCGATCCTCGATCTCAACGGCAAGCCGTTCAAGGTGGTGAAATACGCCACCGACACCACGCGCCAGGTGCTGGTTCGCATGGGCAACGAGCGCGTCCGCGGCATGATGGAATCGGTCGCGGCGGGCTCCGAGGAGCTCAACGCCTCGGTGCGGGAGATTTCCGAGGCGATGACCAAATCGCGCGAGACCGCGATGGGCGCGGTCGAGCAGGTCGCCTCCGCCGACGCGCAGGCTCAGCGCCTCACCGAAGCCGCGCAGGCGATGAGCGGCATCGTCGAGATGATCAACAGCATCACCGGTCAGATCAACCTGCTCGCGCTCAACGCCACGATCGAATCCGCCCGCGCCGGCGAGGCCGGCCGCGGCTTCGCGGTGGTCGCCTCCGAGGTGAAGAGCCTCGCCAACCAGGCCAAGCAGGCGACCGACAAGATCGGCCAGGAGATAGGCAGCCTCAACGGCATCTCCGCCGACGTCGTCAACGCGCTCGGCTCGATCAAGCAGGCGATCAGCAATGTCAGCGAATACGTGACGTCGACGGCGGCCGCCGTCGAGGAGCAGAGCACGGTCACCAACGAGATGTCGACCAGCATGCAGCGCGCCGCCGCCGAAGCCGCGGCGATCGCGGCGCGGGCGTAGCTGAGCGCTCAAACGCGTAGGGTGGGTTAGCGAAGCGTAACCCACCACTTTGTCGCCCGCGAGAAGCGGTGGGTTACGCCTTCGGCTAACCCACCCTACGGCACCGTCACTGCGTCGGCAGCTTGGCCTTCAACGCATAGAGCGCATCGAGCGCATCGCGCGGGGACATCTCGTCGGGGTGCAGTGCCTTCACTGCTTCCATCAAGAGCTCGGCCTCGCTCGGCGGCGCGGCTTCCGCGGCGGCGCGGGAGGGGACGGCGAACAGCGGCAGGTCGTCCACCAGGGCCCGCGCGGTCTGGCCGCGGTCCTGCGCCTCAAGCTTGGACAGCACGGATTTCGCACGCGTGATCACCGCGGGCGGCAGGCCGGCGAGCTTCGCCACCTGGATGCCGTAGGAGCGATCGGCCGAACCCGGCAGCACCTCGTGAAGGAACACGACGTTGCCCTGCCATTCCTTCACGCGCACCGTGGCGTTGAACATGCGCGGCAGTTTGGCCGAGAGCGCGGTCAGCTCGTGATAATGCGTCGCGAACAGGGTGCGGCAGCGGTTGCTTTCGTGCAGATGCTCGATCGCGGCCCAGGCGATCGAGAGACCGTCGAAGGTCGCGGTGCCGCGGCCGATCTCGTCGAGGATCACCAGCGCGCGCTCGCCGGCCTGGTTGAGGATCGCAGCCGTCTCGACCATCTCCACCATGAAGGTGGAGCGGCCGCGGGCGAGATCGTCGGCGGCGCCGACGCGCGAGAACAGGCGGTCGATGATGCCGATCCGCGCGCGCGCCGCCGGCACGAAGCTGCCAATTTGAGCCAGCAAGGCAATGAGCGCATTCTGGCGCAGGAAGGTCGACTTACCCGCCATGTTCGGACCGGTGAGCAGCCAGAGCTGGCCGGATTTTTGCGCAGGGCCTGGCGACAGATCGCAGGCATTGGCGATGAACGGCTCGCCGTTGCGCTTCAGGGCCTGTTCGACCACGGGATGGCGGCCCGCTTCGATCGCGAAGGCGAGGGAGCCATCGACCTCGGGCCGCACATAGTTCTCGTCGACGGCGAGCCTTGCCAGCGACGTCGCAACGTCGAGCAGCGCAAAGCCTTGCGCGGCGGCGCGCAGATCGTCGCTGATCTCGAGCGCCTTGGCGCAGAGCTTCTCGAAGATCTCGAGCTCGAGGCCGAGTGCGCGGTCGCCGGCATTGGCGATCTTGGCTTCGATCTCGCCCAGCTCCGACGTGGTGAAGCGCACCTGGCCGGCCAGCGTCTGGCGGTGGATGAAGGTCGCGTTCAGCGGCGCCGACATCAGCTTGTCGCCGTGCTGCGCGGTAACCTCGACGAAATAGCCGAGCACGTTGTTGTGGCGGATCTTGAGGCCCTTGACGCCAGTGTCGTCGGCGTAGCGCGCCTGCATCGAGGCGACCACGAGGCGCGAGGCGTCGCGCAGGTTTCGCGCTTCGTCCAGCGCGGGCTCGTAACCCTGGCGCACGAAGCCGCCGTCGCGCTTGATCAGCGGCAATTGCTCGTCGAGCGCGACGGCAAATTCGGCTGCAAGCTCGCGCGACGGACGCCTCAGCGCCGCCATCACCGCCGCGATCTCCTGCGCCGGCTGGTCGATCTCGCCAAGCCGCGCCAGCACCTGATCGGCGGCCATGATGCCGTCACGCAGGCCCGCGAGGTCGCGCGGTCCGCCGCGGCCGACCGAGAGGCGGGCCAGTGCGCGCGACATGTCGGGCGCGCCGCGCAGGATGCTGCGGACGTCTTCGCGCGTTGCGGAATCCGCAACGAAGGTGCTGACCGCGTCGAGCCGCCGCGCGATCGCCGGCGCATCGGTCAGCGGCGCGGCGAGGCGTTGGGCGAGCAGACGCGAGCCCGCCGAGGTCACGGTGCAGTCGATGGCGTCGAGCAGCGAGCCGCGGCGCTCGCCGGCGAGCGTTCGCGTCAGCTCGAGATTGGCGCGCGTCGCCGGGTCGATCGCCATGGTCGCGCCGGAAGCTTCGCGCGCGGGCGGCGACAATGGCGGATGCTTGCCGACCTGGGTGCGGTCGACATAGGTGACGGCGGCAGCCGCGGCGGTGGCCTCGAGCCGCGTCAGCTGCGCCAGACCGTCCATGGTCGCGACGGCAAAATAGTCGCAGAGGCGCTTCTCGGCGGTGGCGCCGTCGAAGATGTCGCGGGTCAGCGGCGTCACCGCCGGCAGCTCGCGCAGGGTCTGGCCGAGCTCGTTATCGCTATAGAGCGCGTCGGTGATGATCGCCTCGTTCGGATTGATGCGCGCCAGCGTCGCGGCGAGCTCGCCGCCGGAGCATTCGGTCACCATGAATTCGGCGGTCGAGATGTCGATCCAGGCAAGGCCGAAGCGGTCGCCGCCGGCAGAGGAACGCGCACGCGCGATCGCCAGCAGATAATTGTTGGCACGTGCATCGAGCAGCGTGTCCTCGGTCAGCGTGCCCGGCGTGACCAGCCGCACCACGCCGCGGCGCACCACGCTCTTGTTGCCGCGCGCTTTCGCGGCCGCAGGATCCTCGGTCTGCTCGCAGACAGCGACCCGGTGGCCGGCCGAGATCAGGCGGTGCAGATAATCCTCGGAACGCTCGACCGGGACGCCGCACATCGGGATGTCGGCGCCCTGATGCTTGCCGCGCTTGGTCAGGACGATGCCGAGCGTCTTCGAGGCGATCTCGGCGTCCTCGAAGAACAGCTCGTAGAAATCGCCCATCCGGTAGAACAGCAGCAGGCCCTGATGTGCCGCCTTGATCTCGAGGTACTGTTCCATCATCGGCGTGACGCGCGCGGCGGCTTCCGGCTGCGGCGCGGGGGTTTCGTCGGGGGGCGGAACGGGTATCGGCTGTTGCATCGTCATGAGCGGCGCAACCTACAAAATTTCGCACTCTGGTCCTATCGGTTTGGCCGGTAGGAGAGGGTTTTCCACGTTGTCCGCACCGCGGCATGCGCTGCGGACGGCAGGCCCCTGCAAATCGCACGCGAAACCGTCAATTGACCTGCCGCGGGCGCCCTCCTAAAACTCCGCGGACATTGAAGAATTTTGGCCGGATCGCGGCATTCAGGGAGAACAACGATGCGTGACGTCTTTATCTGCGATGCCGTGCGGACCCCGATCGGCCGTTTCGGCGGTTCGCTCGCCAAGGTGCGCGCCGACGATCTGGCGGCCGCGCCGATCAAGGCGCTGATGGCAAAACACCCCAATCTCGACTGGGCGCAGGTGGACGAAGTGTTCTTCGGCTGCGCCAACCAGGCCGGCGAGGACAACCGCAACGTCGCGCGCATGGCGCTGCTGCTGGCGGGCCTTCCTGACTCGGTTCCCGGCCAGACCCTGAACCGGCTCTGCGCCTCCGGTCTCGATGCGGTCGGCGCGGCCGGCCGGGCCATCCGCTCCGGCGAGATCGAGCTTGCCATCGCCGGCGGCGTTGAATCCATGACCCGCGCGCCCTTCGTGATGGGCAAGGCGCAGGAAGCCTTCTCGCGTTCCGCAGAGATCTTCGACACCACCATCGGCTGGCGCTTCATCAATCCGCTGCTCAAGGCGCAGTACGGCGTCGATGCGATGCCCGAGACCGGCGAGAACGTCGCCGAGGAATTCCAGGTCTCGCGCGCCGACCAGGACGCCTTCGCGATCCGCTCGCAGCAGCGCGCCGGCAAGGCGATCGCGGCGGGCTATTTCGCGGAAGAGATCACGCCGATCACCATTCCCGGCGGCAAGGCCGGCCCGATCACGATCGACAAGGACGAGCATCCGCGTCCCGAGACCACGTTGGAAGGTTTGGCAAAACTGAAGCCGATCGTGCGCAATCCCGGCACGGTGACCGCCGGCAACGCCTCCGGCGTCAATGACGGCGCCGCCGCGATGATCCTCGCGTCCGAAGCCGCGGTGAAGAAGTTCGGCCTTACGCCCCGCGCGCGCATCCTCGGCCTCGCCTCGGCCGGCGTGCCGCCGCGCATCATGGGCATCGGTCCGGTGCCGGCGACCCGCAAGCTGATGGAGCGTCTCGGCAAGAAGATCAGCGATTTCGACCTGATCGAGCTGAACGAAGCCTTCGCTTCGCAGGGCATCGCCTGCATGCGCCAGCTCGGCGTCGCCGACGACGCCGACTACGTCAATCCGCATGGCGGCGCCATCGCGCTCGGCCATCCGCTCGGCATGAGCGGCGCGCGCCTCGCGCTGACCGCGGTCCACGGCATGGAGAAGCGCGGCGGCAAGCTCGCGCTCGCCACCATGTGCGTCGGCGTCGGCCAGGGCGTCGCGGTTGCGATCGAGAAGCTGAACTGACGGTCCACGTAGTGGACCGTCATCCCGGGGTAGCCCGACAGGGCTGAACCCGGGATCTCGAGATTCCGGGTCTGGTCCTTCGGACCATCCCGGAATGACAACGCTGAGGTTTCGCGGGTCGCTTCAAGGACCGTGCCATGATCATCGAGCGCGAGCAGGACGTCACAACCGCGGCCCTGGCGGTGATGGAGCGGACGTCCGATCCGCGGCTGCGCCAGATCATGATCTCCCTGGTCAAGCACCTCCACGGCTTCGTCCGCGACGTCCGCCTGACCGAGAAGGAGTTTCGCGACGCCACGGCGATCATCGCGGAACTCGGCAAGCTGACCACCGATACGCACAACGAGGTCGTGCTGATGGCGGGCTCGCTCGGCGTCTCCCCGCTGGTGTGCCTGCTCAACAATGGCGACCAGGGCAATACCGAGACGGATCAATCGCTGCTCGGACCGTTCTGGCGATTGAACTCGCCGCGGGTCGAGAATGGCGGATCGATCGTACGCTCGAAGACACCGGGAGCGCCGCTGTTCGTCAGCGGCCGCGTCGTCGATAGGGACGGCCGTCCCGTCGCCGGGGCCGAGGTCGATGTCTGGCACGCGTCGCCGGTCGGTCTTTACGAGAACCAGGACCCCGAGCAGGCCGATATGAACCTGCGCGGCAAGTTCACGACCGACCAGGACGGGCGCTTTTCCTTCCGCTCGGTGATGATGATCGGCTATCCCATTCCGACCAATGGCGTGGTCGGCCGCCTGCTCGAGGCGCAGAGCCGGCACCCCTACCGGCCTGCGCATCTGCATGCGCTGATCTTCAAGTCCGGCTTCAAGACGCTGATCTCGCAGGTCTACGATCCCAACGATCCCCATATCGACAGCGACGTGCAGTTCGGGGTGACACAGGCGCTGATCGGCAAGTTCCAGCGCCACGATACGCCGCATCCGAGCGCGGGCGATGTCTCGGCTCCCTGGTATTCGCTGGATCACACCTACCGGCTCGAGGCTGGGGAAGCCGTGCTGCCGCGTCCGCCGATCAAATAGGGCGCGCATAGGGCCGCTGCCGGGCGCAGGAACGCCGCTAAACCTGCTTCCCCAAATTAGTTATGTCCTATAATGATTGGCGGAAATGTTGACCGGCCGGACTAAAACATGGCCGGGGAGGAGTTCGCCCATGACGTTCATCTATCCCACCGACAGCAACAAGGCGCATCCGCTGCCGCTGTCGCCCGAGTACAAGAGCTCGATCAAGCGTGCGCCGAACAAGCCCTTGATCCCGATGCGCCACACGCTCTCGGAATTGACCGGTCCGGTCTACGGCCACGAGACCGTGCGCGAAGGCGATGCCGACCTCACGACCATGCATGCCGGCGAGCCGATCGGCGAGCGCATCATCGTGCACGGCCATGTGCGCGACGAGGACGGCCGCGGCGTGCCGAATTCGCTGGTGGAGATCTGGCAGGCCAATTCCTGCGGCCGCTACGTCCACGTCCGCGACCAGCATCCAGCGCCGCTCGATCCGAATTTCACCGGCGCGGGCCGTACCGTGAGCGATGCCGCCGGCTACTATCGCTTCGTCACCATCAAGCCCGGCGCCTATCCGTGGGGCAACCATCACAACGCCTGGCGTCCGGCGCACATCCATCTGTCGGTGTTCGGCCATTCCTTCGTCACGCGCCTGGTGACGCAGATGTATTTCCCGAACGACCCGCTGTTTCCGTTCGATCCGATCTTCAACTCGGTGCCGGACGAGAAGGCGCGGGCGCGGATGGTCTCGTCGTTCGACCTTGAGAATACCCAGCCCGAATGGGCGCTGTGCTACCGCTTTGACATCGTGCTGCGCGGCAAGAACGCTACCCCCATGGAGAATCACTAGTGCAGGACAACGGTATCACCCCATCGCAGACCGTCGGTCCGTTCTTCAAATACGGCCTGACGCCGACCGGCGACTATGCCTGGAACGACGCGTTCACCAATTCGACGCTGACGCCCGACGTCACGGGCGATCGCATCCGCATCGAGGGCCGCGTGTTTGACGGCGACGGCGCCGTCGTGCCGGATTGCATGCTGGAGATCTGGCAGGCGGATGCCCAGGGACGCTTCGCCGATCCGCAGGACAAGCGCGCGCTGCCGAATGCCAGCTTCCGCGGTTTTGCCCGCTGCGGCACCGACAAGGACGGCAATTATTCCTTCGACACCGTCAAGCCGGGCGTGGTGCCCGACCCCGACGGCAAGCCGCAGGCGCCGCACATCGTCCTCGCCGTGTTCGGCCGCGGCATGCTGCGGCACCTCTATACGCGGATCTATTTCAGCGACGAGGCCGGCAATGCCGCCGACCCGGTGCTGTCGCTGGTGCCTAGTGAGCGCCGCGCCACGATCACCGCGGTGCGCGAGGCCGGCAAGCCGGTCTACCGGCTCGACCTGCGCCTCCAGGGCGACGACGAGACGGTCTTCTTCGACGTCTGAGACGATGCGTGGCGGCGACGCCGGGTCGCCGCCACGCGCTTCTCAATCAGCGCAATCGCAGCCGGGCTGCACAATTGAGCGTCAGTCTCGCTGACCAAAACCGACTGACCGGCCTCTCATTCCCGTAGTTATGCGGAGCTTTTTCCCTGCAACTTTTCCGGGAGGAAAGCCCGTATTTACCGTAGCGGTCTAGGCTCGGTGCGGATTTGATTCGTGCCCGGATTGCCCCATGAAAATTCGCCTGTCGTTGTCTTCCGCGATCATTGCGTTCGGGATCGTGCTCGCCATTGGCTTCACCGCGGTCGTCTCCACCAGTCTCTATGCGCTCCGTGAGCTCAAGGTCGGCGGTCAGCTCTATTCCGACATCAAGCTCGGCAACGACCTCATCGCCGACATCCTGCCGCCGCCTGAATATGTCATCGAGGCCTATCTCGAAGCCACGCTCGCCATGCGCGAGCCGGATCAGCTGGCGGCCCATGGCGAGCGGCTGGTCCAGCTCCGCAAGGACTATGACGAGCGCAAGGCTTTCTGGGTCGGCTCCAGCCTGTCGGCCGACCTGAAGACGGCCCTGGTGTCGAAATCCGATGCCGAGGTGCAGAAATTCTGGAAGGCGTCCGACCAGCTCCTGCCGGCCCTCAAGGCCAAGGACACGGCCGCCGCCGAGCGCGCCTATGCGCAGCTCAAGGACGCCTACACCGCGCATCGCGCCGTGATCGACAGCATCGTCGAGAACGCCAACAAGCAGAATGCCGCCATGGAGAAGCTGGCCGCGGACCGCGACAGCTCGATCCTCTATATCCTGCTCGGCGTCTCCGCCGCGGTTCTCGCTTTCATCGCCGCCGGACTGCTCGGCGTCGCGCTCGGCGTGGTGCGCCCGATCGTGCGCATGACCGGCACGATGCAGAAGCTCGCGACCGGCGATCTCGCCGCCGACATTCCCTTCGCGCATCGGCAGGACGAAGTCGGCTCGATGGCGGGCGCCCTCGAGGTGTTCAAGCAGGGGGCGATCGAGAATTCGCGGCTGCGCGAGGAGCAATTGCAGAGCGAGGAGGACGCGGCACGCGCCAAGCGCTCCGCCCTGCACCAGATGGCCGAGACGGTCGAGCGCGAAACCGGCCGTTCGGTCGATACCGCGAGCGCCGCGAGCCAGGGCGTGGAACGGGTCGCCTCGAGCCTGTCCGAGATCGCCCGCTCGCTGTCCACGGAATCACAGGCGGTGGCTGCCGCCTCGACGCAGGCGCTGGGCAGCTCGCAGACCGTTTCGGCCGCCGCCGAGGAGCTGAGCGCCTCGATCCGGGAGATCGCGACCCAGGTCGCGCGCACCTCGACCGTCACCAAGTCGGCCGTCGCCGGTCGCGAGCAGGCGCGCTCGACCATCCAGGCGCTGGCCGGATCGGTGAAGAAGATCGCCGAGGTCTCCGACCTCATCGGCGGCATTGCCGGCCAGACCAACCTTCTGGCGCTCAACGCCACGATCGAGGCGGCACGCGCCGGCGAGGCCGGCCGCGGCTTCGCGGTAGTCGCATCCGAGGTGAAATCCCTGTCCGACCAGACCGCCAAATCCACCGAGGAAATCGCGCGCCTGATCGCCGAGATCCAGGCCTCGACGCAGGCCGCGGTGGATGCCGTGGAAACCATGGGAGGCCACATCGTCGAGATCGACGGCGTTGCGACCTCGGTTGCGGCCGCAATGGAAGAGCAGGATGCGGCGACGCGCGAGATCGCGCGGTCGATCTCCGAATCGGCGTCCGCCGCAAAGGACGTGTCGGCCAAGATCGGCAATGTCAGCCGCGACGCCAATTCCGTGAACGAGCGCGCCGCGGAGGTCAGGCAGGCCATCGCAGGAATGGCGGCCAATCTCGAGCAGCTGCGGTCGGTCGTGGTCCGGACCGTGCGGGACTCGACCGCGGCGGCGTAGGTCCCGCATCAGGCCCGCCGCTGGTGCCCGGCGTCGTGATCGTGCAGTATGGCGCGGGACAGGGGCATCGTGAATTTCATGACACCTCCACAACTGCCTGAAGTCGTTGAGCCCGCCCGATTGACGGCGGCGCTGCGCCGGGGCGGCGTGCTGGACGCCGGTGCGGTGCGCGAGGTGAAGGTGCTGCATGAGCGCGATACCCTCGTGTCGCACATCATCCGCCTCGGCCTTCGCTATGTCGGCGAATCCACCGGCGCTCCGCAATCGCTGATCCTGAAGACGGCGCATGCGAACTTCGCGAAGACGCTTGCGCATAGCGGACGGCACGAAGTGGCCTTCTACACGCAGCTTGCGCCGGCGATGCCGCGAGGGGTGGTGCCGCGCTGCTTCGACGGGCATTTCGACGAGGAGAGCCTCGTCTGGCACCTGCTGCTCGAAGATCTCACCGACAGCCACGAGATCGCGACGCAATGGCCGCTGCCGCCCTCGCGCGAGCAGGCCATGGCGATCGTCACGACGCTGGCGCACTGGCACGCGGCCTGGTGGGACCATCCCGATCTCGGTGAAACCGTCGGAAGCTGGATGAGTGCCGAGGATTCCGCAAAGCTGGTGGAGACGTTCGCCGGCCATTACGATCGGTTTGCAGATCTTCTCGGCGATCGGCTCAGCGAGGAGCGGCGCATTCTCTATCGCCGCTTCATCGAGCAATCGGACCGGCTATTGCAGCGCTATCACTCCCGCCGGCATCTCTCCATCACCCACGGCGACGCCCATATCTGGAATTTCATGCTGCCGCGCGCCGGCGTCAGCGACAGCGTGCGCATCTTCGATTTCGACCAGTGGCGCATCAACGTGCCGACCGGCGATCTCGCCTACATGATGGCGGTGCAGTGGTATCCCGAGCGCCGGCAGGCGCTCGAACGTCTCCTGCTCAACCGCTATCACGAGACGCTGATCGCGCACGGCGTCAGCGGCTATTCGCGCGGCACGCTCGACCAGGATTATCGCCGCTCGGTGCTCTGGCACATCACCAAGCCGGTCTGGCAGTGGAGCATCAACATCCCGCCGCTGATCTGGTGGAACAATCTGGAGCGGGTGATGATGGCCGTCGATGATCTGGGGTGCGAGGAGTTGTTGTAGGGGGCTTGATGCAATGTGAGGCGCGGCGCCGGCTCAACCTTCTCGGTGTCGTCCCGGCGCAGGCCGGGACCCATACTCCCAGGGAGGGGTTGTAGCGCGAGCGGCCAACTCCGAGTCTTCGCCAAATTCAGTTTTGTGGTTATGGGTCCCGGCCTTCGCCGGGACGACGGCGGAGAGATATTACTACTCCATCACCGCATGTTCCGGCCCCGCGGCCTGCTTCCTCAGCGTCGCCTTGGTGGAGCCGATCATCAGCGCCAGCGGGATGGTGCAGAGGATGAAGACCATCACCAGCATGTAGTCGTGCGCGAAGGCGATGATCTGCGCCTGCACGCTGACCATCCTGTCGGCCATGGCGCGGCCGGCGTCGGTCGACAGATTGATGATGCCGCGGACGTCGGGCATCTGCAGGGCGTGGTTGAACGGGTTGATGTGCTCGGACAGGATCGCGTAGGTCTTCCGCGTGCCCTGCGTCAGCTCGGCGATGACGATGGAGATGCCGACGGAGCTTGCGACGTTGCGCAGCAGCGTCAGCATCGAGGTGCCGTCGGTGCGCAGATGGTTCGGCAGCGTCAGGAACGACACCGTCGAGAGCGGCACGAAGACGAGGCCGAAGCCGAAACCCTGGACCACGCTGACGATGACGATCTCCGGCACCTGGGTCTGGTCGGTCCAGCCGGTCATCTGGAACAGCGAGGCCGCGGTCAGCGTCAGGCCGCAGATGATCAGCGTGCGCGCCTCGATGTAGCGCATGATGCGGCCGACCATCATCATCGCGAAGAAGGTGCCGAAGCCGCGGCTCGCGAGCAGGCCGCCGGCGGTCATGATGGGATAGCCGATGACGTTCTGCAGGTAAGGCGAGGCCAGCGCCATGGTCGAGTACAGCACGAGCCCCATCACCGTCATGAAGATGCAGCCGGTGAGGAAGTTGCGGTCCTTGAACAGTGCGAACTGGATGAAGGGGCGCGAGGTCGTGAACGAGTGGGCGAAGAAATAGTAGAAGGCGATGCCCGAGACGATGAACTCGGTGACGATCTCGACCGATTCGAACCAGTCGAGCTGCTCGCCGCGGTCGAGCGCGAGCTGGAGCGCGCCGATCCCGACCGCCAGCGCGGCAAAGCCGAACCAGTCGAATTTCAGGCTGAGATTCTTGTCGGTCTCGTCCATGAAGACGGCGAGCCCGAGCACGGTGATCGCGCCGAACGGCAGGTTGACGAAGAACACCCAGTGCCAGGAATAGGTCTCGGTCAGCCAGGCGCCGAGCGAGGGGCCCATGATCGGGCCCATCATCACGCCCATGCCCCAGATCGACATCGCCGTGGCGCGTTCCTGGAGGGTGTAATAGTCGAGCATCACCGCTTGCGACAGCGGCACCAGCGCTGCGCCGAACACGCCCTGCAGCAGGCGGAACAGCACCATCTGGTTGATGTCCTGCGCGAGGCCGCACAGCACAGAGGCGACCGTGAAGCCGGCCGAGCAGATGATGAAGATGCGCTTGCGGCCGAAGCGGTTGGCGATCCACCCCACCGGCGCCGTCATGATCGCGGCGGCGACGATGTAGGAGGTCAGCACCCAGTTGATCTGGTCCTGCGAGGCCGACAGCGTGCCCTGCATGTAGGGCAGGGCGACGTTGGCGATGGTGGTGTCCAGCGCCTGCATGATGGTCGCGGTCATGGCGCAGATCGTCACCATGTTCCGGCGCAGGCCGGGGACCATCAGGCTGGCATTGGGGCCGGACATCGCGTCAGTCCTCTTAGTCTTTGTCCTGGCCCGCGGTCGCCGACAGGCCGAGCAGGCCGGCGAGCGAGCGCTTGTGGCCGGTGTCGATGGTGGCATAGACGCTCATGCCGGCCTTCAGCTTGCGCACGTACTTGTCGGTCTCGTCGAAATAGATCCGGACGGGCACGCGCTGCACCACCTTGACGAAATTGCCGGTGGCGTTCTGCGGCGGCAGGATCGCGAACTGCGCGCCGGTGCCGGGCGAGAGCGAGCCGATCTTGCCCTTGAAGACGTGGTTCGGGAACGCGTCGACCTCGAGGGTAACAGGCTGGCCTTCGGTGACATAGGTGAGGTCGCTCTCCTTCGGATTGGCGTCGACCCAGGGATGGGCGATGTCGACGATGGAGAACACGGCCATGCCGGCGGTGACGAAGCGCCCGAGCTGGATCTGCTCGACCTGCGTCGCGACGCCGTCCATCGGCGCGCGCAGCACGGTGTGATCGAGATTGCGCTGGGCGTCGTCGAGCTTTGCCTTGGCCTGCGCGTAAGGAGGAAACTGCTCGAGCGGCAGGTTGGTATCGCCGAGCAATTGCGTCTTTGCGTTGGACAGCTGCTGCTTGACGAACTGCGTCTGTGCGCCGGCGGTCACCAGCGCGTTGGCGGCGTTGTCGAGATCGAGCTGGGAGCCGTAATTGTTCTTCACCAGTGCCTGCTTGCGCTCGACGTCGCGCTGCTTCAGGTCGACGCCCTGCTGGGCGAGGTTCAGCATGTCGCCGTAGATCTTGATGTTGGCGATGAGATTGTCATAGGTCGTGCGCGCCTGGGCGAGCTGCGCCTTGGCCTCATCCACCGCATGGCGGAACGGAGCGGGGTCGATCTCGAACAGCTCGTCGCCCTGCTTGACGACCTGGCCTTCCTTCACGAGGACCTTCTGGATCTTGCCGGAGATGTCGGGCGTCACCAGCACCTTCTGCGCGCCGACATAGGCGTCGTCGGTGCCGACATAGCGGCCGCCGTTCAGATAGAAGGTGAGGCCGCCGACGGCGACGATTACGGGAAGCACAACCATCAGCAGGAAACGGCGATGGCGGCGCAGGCCGGCCACGAAGCGGCGGCGCGGATCGGTGCCGGCCTTCTTGGTCGGCTTGCCGCTGTCGCTCTTCTGCTCGGGCGGGAACTTGAGGACCTGATCAGCCATAGCGCTGCTCCTTACGTGCTTGTTCCGCGCCCGATGTCTGGATCGCGCCGCGCACGTTTTCCTTGATTGCTTCGAGTTGGGTAAGGAGACGGTGGGCGTCCGCCGGACTGATGCCGTCGAGCGCGTTGGCCGTGAGCTCCGACTTGAGGCCGCTCATACGGCCGAGCAGCTGCCGGCCGGCCTTCTTGAGATAGAGGCGCTTGACGCGGCGGTCGGACGCGTCGTTGCGGCGCTCGATCCAGTCATTGTCGCAGAGCTTGTCGATCAGCCGCGTCAGCGTGATCGGCTGCACCTCGAGCAGCTCGGCGAGTTCCGACTGCTTCATGCCCTCGCTGCGCTCGACCTTGGCCAGCACCGCCCATTGTGCGCGGGTGATGCCGAAGCGCGAGGCCTCCTTGTCGGCATAGACCCGCAGCAGGCGGTACAGCTCTCCGAGCGTGAACAGGAAATTGTGGTCGACCGAGCCGCGGCTCATAAGCTTCGTCTCCAATAAGCTTGGCATATAATAAGCAAGCTTATGATTATTTCATGGCGGGTTATTGCGGTGCTGTCCCGCGGCATGAGCATGGCTGGCAGCCGCGCGGCCGGTCGCGCTTTGGGTTCCCCCGCCGAAATGCTAGAAAGCTGGCCACATGACCCTCGCAAAGCCGGCCTTTCCCGCGCCTGACCACGATCACGGCCGCTGTACTGCGGACGCGCTGGCGCATGCGGAAGCGGTCTGCGAACAGCGCGCGCAGAAATTCACGCCGATCCGCCGCCAGGTGCTGGGGGCCTTGCTCTCCAGCCACCGCCCGCTCGGGGCCTATGAGGTGATCGACGAGCTGGCGAAATCGATGGCGCGGCCGGCGCCGATCACGGTCTATCGTGCCCTCGATTTCCTGATGGCCAACGGCCTCGTGCACCGCATCGAAAGCCGCAACGCCTATCTCGCCTGCGCCGCCCATGACCACGACGCCACCTCGGCGGTGGCGTTCCTGATCTGCGAGCGCTGCGGCCTCGTCGGCGAGATCCCGTCGGGGTCCTTTGCCGGCAATCTCAATGCCGCCGCGCGCAGCTCAGGCTTCGCGCCCAAGCTGTCTGTGGTGGAGATCACGGGCGTCTGCACCCATTGTCAGAAAAAATCTTGAAGCAACAACGGCGCAAAGCCGGATCCCAGGAAGAAATGTCCGCACCTCAAGCCATTACCTCCGCCAGCCGTCCTCTCAGCGCCGGCGCCGTCGCCCTGATGCTCATGCTGTGCCTGACCTGGGGATTCAACCAGATCGCGGTGAAGCTGGTGCTGCCGGACATCCCGCCGATGCTGCAGGCGATGATCCGCTCGATGGGCGCGCTGCCGGTGCTGTTCATCATCGGCACCCTGCGCGGCGTGAAATTCTTCGAGCGTGACGGCACCTGGAAAGCCGGCCTGATCGCCGGGCTGATGTTCGGCATCGAGTTCGTGCTGATCTTCCAGGGCCTGCGCCTCACCTCCGCCTCACGCGCCGTGGTGTTCCTCTACACCGCGCCCTTCTTCGTCGCGCTCGGCTCCTATCAGGTGCTCGGCGAGCGGCTCGGCGCCTCGCAATGGCTGGGTCTCGCGGTCAGCTTCGCCGGTGTCGCGCTCGCGATCGGCGTGCCGCAGCCCAATGTCGATTCGCATGTGCTGCTCGGCGATCTCCTGATCGTCGGCGGCGCCGGGCTGTGGGCGGCCACCACGCTGGTTGCCAAGGGCACGCGGCTGCGCTTCGCCGCGCCGGAGAAGGCGCTGGGCTATCAGGTCGCGACCTCGATCCCGATCCTGGGGCTGGCGGCCTGGTTGTTCGGCGAAACCATCACCCACACCCCGGCGCCGCTCTCGATCGGCCTGATGGCGTTCCAGGCGATCTGGGTGGTTGGAACCACGTTCACGCTTTGGTTCGCGCTGGTGAAGGCCTATTCGGCCAGCAAATTGTCGGCTTTTACCTTCATCACCCCTTTGTTTGGCGTGGTGGGTAGCTATTTCATCATGCACGACACGTTGAGCCTGACATTCGGGGCCGCCGCGGTCCTTGTAATTGCTGGGCTTTTTCTGGTTAACCGTCCCAGCCAAACGGCTGCGGCGCCGCGCGATGCATTGCTGAACGTCACCAAAACCTGATATTTGGACGCCATGAACAAGCTCGAAAACCCTCTCGATTCAGACATCGCGGGCCCCGCGCCCCGGCATCGGACCACCCAGGTCAAGGTCGGCAACGTCGCCGTCGGCGGCGGTGCGCCGATCGTCGTGCAGTCGATGACCAACACCGACACCGCCGATATCGACGGCACCATTGCCCAGGTCGCAGCACTCTCGCGCGCGGGTTCCGAAATGGTCCGCATCACCGTGGACCGCGAGGAGGCCGCGGCCGCCGTTCCGCATATCCGCGACGGCCTCGCCAAGCGCGGTATCACCACGCCGCTGATCGGCGACTTCCATTATATCGGTCACAAGCTGCTCGCGGCCTATCCGGCCTGCGCCGAGGCGCTCGCCAAGTACCGCATCAATCCCGGCAATGTCGGCTTCAAGGACAAGCGCGACACCCAGTTCGCCGACATCATCGAGATCGCGAACAAGAACGGCAAGCCGGTCCGCATCGGCGCCAATTGGGGCTCGCTCGACCAGGAGCTGCTGACCAAGCTGATGGATGAGAACGCCGCTTCGCCGAATCCGCGCGACGTCCGCGCGGTGACGCGCGAGGCCATGGTACAGTCCGCGCTGCTCTCGGCCGCGCGCGCCGAAGAGCTCGGCATGCCCAAGGACCGTATCATCCTTTCCGCCAAGGTCTCGGCGGTGCAGGATCTCATCGCGGTCTATCAGGATCTCGCCAGCCGTTCCGACTACGCCATCCATCTCGGCCTCACCGAGGCCGGTATGGGCTCGAAGGGCATCGTGGCGTCGTCCGCGGCGCTCGGCATCCTGCTGCAGCAGGGCATCGGCGACACCATCCGCATCTCGCTGACGCCGGAGCCCGGCGGCGACCGCACCCGCGAGGTGCAGGTCGGCCAGGAGCTGCTGCAGACCATGGGCTTCCGCACCTTCGTGCCGCTGGTTGCTGCCTGCCCCGGCTGCGGCCGCACCACCTCGACCACGTTCCAGGAGCTGGCCAGCTCGATCCAGGAATTCATCCGCGATGAGATGCCGGGCTGGAAGACGAAATATCCGGGTGTCGAAGAGCTCAACGTCGCGGTGATGGGCTGCATCGTCAACGGCCCCGGCGAATCCAAGCACGCCAATATCGGCATCTCGCTGCCGGGCACTGGCGAAGCGCCGGCCGCGCCCGTCTTCGTCGACGGCAAGAAGTTCCGCACGCTGCGCGGCCCGACCATCTCCGCCGACTTCAAGGCGCTGGTGATCGACTACATCGACCAGCGCTACGGCCAGGGCGCCAAGGTGCCGGCGCCCGCGGCGGAGTAGCTTGCTCCGCTGTCGTCCCGGCGAAAGCCGGGACCCATAACCACAGGGAGTGGTTGTGGCGCGAGATGACGGCTCCGAGTCTTCGTCAAATCCAGTTCGGTGGCTGTGGGTCCCGGCTTTCGCCGGGACGACACTGATGTTTGCGGCGCAGATTGCGTATCTGTCGCCGTGCGCTACGATGCGTCCCAATCAACAATGATCGGGAGACACGCCAATGAGCTCACTCGCCGGCAAGCAGGGTCCGCGCTATCGCCACACGACTGAGGACGGCGCGCCTTACGAGACCATCGCGGTCGAGAAGCTCACCCCCATCATCGGCGCGGAAATCTCCGGCGTCGATCTCGGCGCGCTGGTCGACGGCGATGCCCGCTCCAACCGGCAGATGGACGAGATCCATCGCGCGCTCGCCGAAAATCTCGTCATCTTCTTCCGCGACCAGAGCATCACGTCAAAGCAGCATCTCGCTTTCGGCCGCAAGTTCGGCGAGCTGCACTTCCACCCCGCAGCGCCGCACGAGGACGAAGACCCGGCCTTGATGAAGATCTACGCCGACAAGAACTCGCCGCGCGCCAATGGCGAGGGCTGGCACTCCGACGTTTCCTGCGATCTCGAGCCGCCGATGGGCTCGATCCTCTACATCAAGCAGTGCCCGCCGCGCGGCGGCGACACGCTGTTCGCCAACATGTACGCGGCCTATGACGCGTTGTCCGATCGCATGAAAGTCTATCTCGACGGGCTCACGGCGCTGCACGACGGCGAGCCGATCTATCGCGGTCTCTATGCGAACTATGGCGTCGCCGACCGGTCCTCCTATCCGAACGCCGAGCATCCCGTCGTGCGCACGCATCCGGTGACGGGCAAGAAGGCGCTCTACGTCAACCGCGGCTTCACCCGCCACATCAACGGCATCCCGCGCGACGAGAGCGACGCGATGCTGGCCTATCTCTATCAGCACGCCGAAAACCCGCTGTTCCAGTGCCGCTTCCGCTGGACCGAGAACGCCATTGCCTTCTGGGACAACCGCTGCACCCAGCACCGCGCGATGTGGGACTACTGGCCGCACACGCGCTCTGGCACGCGGGTGACGGTGAAGGGGGAGCGGCCGGTTTAGGCGGCGTCCACATCGTTCAAACGATCAACTTAGCTTTCCGAGCTAAATGTCCCCGTCTCCGAGGACGTCTATAGAACTGCGTAGTGCTGGAATTGCTAAGTGAGTTTGTCGACCAAGCTTTGGCAAAATCTATTCTCAGGCTCTCGCTCTAGTCCGATTTGGGCGACTTCCAGTGCACGTTCATCGTTTCCTGCGTGTAGCCAAAGCCATGCGAGTCTCGACAAGTCGGTTGCTGACGCTACTCGCAAGTGACTTTCGAGCAACCGCGCGATCGGTTTAAACAGCTCCCCCCGTTCGACAACCGGCATTCCTTCGATTATTTCGCGTTCGCTATTGAGCCAGTGCGCCATGCTGGTGATCTGATGAAGCGGCGGGTCCTCAATCTCCGCCGCTCTTAGGAATGCGCTGCAGCCGCCGATTACATTGCCAGTCGATCGATAGATTGCGATAAGTTGCTGCCAAGCTGGCTCCGATTCTTCGGCGGATGGACTGTTCTCGAGGAAACGACGAAGATATGCCGCTGTGGCTTCGACGCCATCCTCTCCCTCGCATTCACGGTTTATTTGAGCCAGTAGCAACCAAGCTGGATGGTAGCTGCGCGCTACGTACTCAAGAATTGGGCGCATCTCCTCAAAGGAGGAAGTTCCTTCGCTGATTCGCTTTGCGACCTTCTTAAAAAAAGCCTCCATACGTGGTGCGATACCTTCCTTCAAGCCGGTTGGCGCAGTCGCTCCTATGTCTTGCAGGAAACGAATGTCACTCTCGATCAACTGCTGATGAGGGTGAACGTTTAGCTTTTTTGTTCCAAAAAGCGCTGCGGCAAGAGGAACGCCCAGAAAGATGGTGTTATCAGGGGCTCGCGTTCGATCCACCAAAGACATCCGAACAAGCTCATCGATCGCATGCTCCGGATCAGTGCCGTCTGCATGGTGCCTCAATAGAACGGCCTCGACCGCAAGCTGAGGCACTAGCGAGCGCCATCCGCTGAGCGTCAAAAATGTATGAACCGCCAATGGCGATAGATTGGCGTACGTCCGCTCAAACAGTGCTTCCAATATCTCATCTTTTCGCACCATCAAGGAGCTGGGTTTTCTGAAAGAATGAGTGTTGGCGATCTCACCGAGAATTATCTTGATGATGTAGGGATGCCCGTCTGATTCTTCTATGATTTGATCCCGTTGCTTGGAGGAGATCAAATGTCTAATGCCGAGCTTCTCAGCGGTTTGATCGATCAAGTTCTCGGCTTCCTCGCGCTCCATCCCGGAAACTTCAATTGGGAAATCTGCCTTGAATTCGCGAAAGCGACTGGTGATAAGAACTTTGTTTGGCAAACGGATATTCGTGTCGATCCACTGAAAGAGATCGACCGGATTTCGTACGGTTTCAAAATTGTCGAATACAAAGAGTGCTGGTCCGATGGGGCATGATCGCATGTGCTCCGCCATCGCAATTACAGCGGATTTCTTTGCGGGTGACTCACCGTTTAGCTCGCCAAGCAGCGAAATATATTCAGCGGCGATATCCTTCTCCGCCATTACTCGTGGCTGAACCACTTTGGGCCCATTTGTAGTCAGGTCGATGTCACGTGCGCTGAACCAAATAATTGCTTGGTATCGCGTCGTAGAAGCCATCTCATGCAGGATCGCGAGCACAAGTGAGGTTTTGCCGGTCCCGCCTCTGCCAACCAGAGTGACTATCGGATGGCGATCGTTTGCAATTACTGAACTCGCCTCTGCTTCTAGGCGCGGCCGTCTTACGTAGCCATTTGGTGTAGACGGTAGATTTGTGAAGACGTTACCGAGGACGTCCAGTTCTCGTCTGCCTTCTGTTTCGCTCGACGGTCGATTGTTGGCAACTGCAAGGTACGGACGCGCGTCGCCGGCTAGGCGGCTGTCTGTAATTGGAGAATGAAGTTCATAGGACTTTCCGTTGAAGGCGCCGTTTGGGAGGAAGAAGTCGGACAAACTCAGGTCGCTTTGAATCAGCTCAACTGGGCGCAATCGGCCAGCGGATATATATACCCCGTCGGCTAGATTCTCAGCTAGCGCAGCGCTTGTTGTCAGTGTTCGGAACGCAAGGGCATCTCCGCCAATCATGACGACATTGTACTTGCCCGATAAATTGCGATGTAGAAAAGCCCATGGTCGTTGAAAGATTGGATTATTGTCGATCATTGTGGTGATCGAAGAACGAAACGCTGCAACTACTTTCGCGCAGGTTGCGGGAGTGATCGCTCCATGGCCGCGAGTTTTATTTCTCAGTTCGGCGAACATCGAAAACCATGTTCGTAGACTAACTTTATCTCCTGTCGATTGGGCACCCGGATGGATCTCAATCAGAACTTTGTTCAATTGGCTTGTGGCCTCGTATTGCCATGCACCCTCGCCGAGCCGCTCCGTAAGTATGCGCCGGTCGTTTACCAAGTCGCTAGCCAAGTGCTGCGTCGCGGGCCCAACTAGTGCTTCGTCTAACTTACTCACCCACTCTCCAATGCCGTCTGCGCGCACAAGCGCGTGGAGAAGCTGGTATCTATGGTTTTCGCGATCATTCTCGATGCAAGCGACAAATGCTGACGTAGTAATCTTTACGATTAGCTCGCCGACATAAAGTAGTTCCATGAAGAGCGAGAAGTCTGAGTCACTGTTTCGATCGACGCGTGAAACAATTCTATCAATAGGCGCAAAAGCCATCTGTTGCCCCATGATTCTAAGCGCTTGCGAGTATGCGCGCATTATGGGCATAGAGAGAGGTCGAATACAACCATTCGGCGAATTCGTCTTTTGGCTGATCGGATAATAGCGGTTTGCCGGTGTTTCTAAGGGCGGCGGCATCTGCGGTAAGCAGGCCGCAGACGGAGTAGCGCAAGCGTTGACGTTCTCGCTCCGCCGCGCCAATCTTCCCAAAAACAAATCGGGGAGATCTTCCATGCTCCGCGCCGAGGACAACAAATTCCTGACCGAATCGGGCCCCGGGACGGGCATGGGCGAATTGCTGCGGCGGTTCTGGATTCCCGTCCTGCTGTCCGAAGAACTCCCAGAGTCCGATGGCGAGCCGAAGAAGATCGTCGTGCTCGGCGAGGAGCTGCTGGCCTTTCGCGATTCGCGCGGCGTGGTCGGGGTGATCGATCAATACTGCCCGCATCGCGGCGCCAATCTCTGGCTCGGCCGCAACGAGGAATGTGGCATCCGCTGCGTCTATCACGGCTGGAAGTTCGACACCGACGGCCGCTGCGTCGACATGCCGACCTCCTATCCCGACCTCAACGCCAAGGATCTCATCCGCATCAAATCCTATCCGGTGCGCGAATGGGGCGAGATGATCTGGGCCTATATGGGGCCGCTCGACGCCATGCCCGAGCTGCCCGATCTCGAAATGGCGCTGCTGCCGGAATCGCATCGCTACGTCAGCAAGAAGTGGCAGGACTGCAACTGGGTGCAGGCGCTGGAAGGCTCGATCGACACCGCGCACTTTACCTTCGCCCATCTCTCCTTCGACAAGGAGGAGAACGAGATCCTCGACATCAAGAAGCATTTCGTGAATCCGATCGCGCGGATGTCGAGCGACCACATGCGCTGGATCGCCGAGGACCCGCGTCCGGTGATCAAGGTCAGCCCGCATGAGGCCGGACTGACGATCGCCGGCGGCCGGCTCACCGGGGGCGACAACATCTACTGGCGCATCGCGCAATTCCTGATGCCGTTCCATGCCTATGCGCCTAGCGCGATGCCGGGCGAGAACATCTTTGGCCAGACCTTCGTGCCGGTCACCGACACCAATTGCTGGATCTACACCTATGTCTGGAATCCGGAGCGGCCGCTGACGCAAGGCGAGCGCGATGCCTACGATCGCGGCAACGGCGTGATCGCCGAGGTCGACGACAATTACGTGCCGCTGCGCCACAAGGGCAACGACTATTTGATCGACCGCAAGCTGCAGAAGACCCGCAGCTACACAGGAATCAAGGGCGTCTCCGAGCAGGACGCCGCCGTGCAGGACAGCCAGGGTCCGATCGCCGACCGCACCCGCGAGCATCTCGGCCCGACCGATCTCGGCATCATGCATTTCCGGAAAGTCGTGATGGAGCTGGCGCGGGCGCTTCAGCAGGGCGAGCCGCCGCCGCAGGCCGCGCATCAGGATCGCTGTGCGGTGCGCTCCGGCGCCTGCGTCACCAGCAAGACCAAAGACCTGCCGGCCGTGATGATGGAACGCTTTGGTGATGTCGCCGGCTTCGTCGGGCGTCCCAGGATCGCGGCGGCGGAGTAGCGCTTGGGAGCGTCGCGCAGCATCATCGCCGGACTGGTCGCCTCGCTCCTGCTGGCGTCGCTGGTGCCTGTCGGCGATGCCGCGGCCGCGAGAAAAATTGCGAAGACCAGGCCGAAGCCGCCGCAACTGCCGGCGGCCAAATGCGAGGCGCCGAAATTCCGGATCGTCGTGGATGTCGGGCACACGCCGGACTCCTATGGCGCGCTGAGCGCGCGCAACGATCCCGAGTTCGGCTTCAACTTCCGGCTCGCGCGGCTCATCGCGGCGAAGCTCAAATCCGGGGGCTTTGCCGCAACCCGTCTGCTCGTCACCGATGGCAAGGCGCGGCCGAGCCTGTTCAAGCGCGTCAGCGCGGCGAATGACGGCCGGGCCGATCTGTTCCTGTCGGTTCACCATGATTCGGTCCCGGACAAGCTGCTCGAGACCTGGGAGTTCGACGGCGCAAAGAGCTATTTCAGCGACCGATTTTCCGGCCACTCGCTGTTCGTCTCCGAACGCAATCCGCACTTCACCACCAGCCTGAAGCTGGCCCGGATGATCGGTAGCCAGCTGAAGGAGCAGGGTCTTCGCTATGCCAGCCAGTACAGCTTGCCGGTGATGGGTCGCTACCGGCGCCAGCTGCTCGACAAGGATGTCGGCGTCTACCGCTACGACGGCCTCGTCGTGCTGTCGCAAACCAGAAGCGCCGCGGTGCTGCTGGAAGCCGGCTCCATCATCAACCGCGACGAGGAGATGGAGATGAACTCGGCGGAGCGGCAGGAGCAGATCGCCGGGGCCGTGGCGGCGGCGGTGGGAGAGTTCTGCGAGCGGCGGTAGGTGTTTCGGCTCTCGTCATTGCGAGCGCAGCGAAGCAATCCAGGATATTTCAGCGGCGGCAGTCTGGATTGCTTCGTCGCATCAGCGCAAAATTGCTACGTAATTTTGTCGCGAGCTCCTCGCAATGACGGCGAGGCTACAGCGGCCCGCCCCGATACTCCCGGTTCGCCAGGCTCGCCTCTTCCAGATCCAGATCGCGCTCGATCCGCCGCCGCGTCTCGTCGGTGATCTGGCCGTCGCGCAGGAGGTCGTGGATGAATTTGCGCTCGGCGTCGATCAAATTGCGGGTCAGTGCGGTGCCGGCGGCGGAGACGTCGTGGTGGGCGGGGTCGAGCGAGTCAGGCAGCTGGTTGGCGCGGATCTCGTGGCGGGCGCGCAGGAGCTGCATCACCTCGTCGGAGACTTCCTTTTCCGCGGTGAGCGCATCCAGCGATCTCAACGCGGCATCGAGCGCCTGGCGCCGGGCCGCGATCTCGGCTTCGTGCTCGGCGACATGCTCGTTGCGGCCGGCTTCGGCGACGCCGAGCCAGCGCACCACCGGCGGCAGCGTCAGGCCGACGCCGATCAGGGTGACGAAGATGACGCCGAAGGCGACGAACAGGATCAGGTCGCGATAGGGAAAGGCGTTGCCATCAGGCAGCGTGAACGGCAGCGCCAGCGCGGCCGCCAGCGACACCGCGCCGCGCACGCCGGTGAAGGCGAGCACGAACGGCCATTGCCATGGCGGCGACGGATCGCGCTCGCGCAGCGACTTTGAGAAGATTCGCGGCAGATAGGTCGCGGGATAAAGCCAGACAAAGCGCGCAGTCACGATGATCGTCAGCACGACGGCGGTCGCGATCAGGATGTCGTCGAGCGGGAACGCCTTCGACTTCTCGTAGAGCGCGCGCATCTGGAAGCCGGTGAGCAGGAACAGCAGGCCCTCGATCAGGTAGATGATGAGGTCCCAGAAGAAGATGCCCTGCAGGCGTGTCGCCGACGAGATCAGCAGCGGGCCGTTCCAGCTGACATAAAGGCCGCAGGCGACGGTCGCGATCACGCCGGAGCCGCCGACATGCTCCGGCAGCCAGTAAGAGACGTAGGGCGTGATCAGCGACAGTGTCAGCTCGACCTGCGGGTCCCTGGACCATTTGCGGAAGCGCAGGGAGAGCCAACCGACGCCGATGCCGAAGGCAATCTCGCCGGCGACGATCAGGACAAACTCGCCGGCCGCCAGCGGCAGCGAGAAATGCCCGACCATGATCGCGGCGAGCGCGAAGCGGTAGAGGATCAGCGCGGTGGCGTCGTTGGCGAGCCCTTCGCCTTCGAGGATGACCACGAGCCGGCGCGGCAGGTTCAGCCGGCGGGCGATCGCGAGCGGCGCCACCACGTCGGGCGGCGCGACGATGGCCCCGAGCAGGAAACCCACGGTCAGGGGCAGGCCGATGAGATAATGCGTGGCGGCCGCCACCATCGCCGCGGTGAAGATCACCGCACCGACCGCCAGCAGCACGATCGGCCGCAGATTCTTCCTGAACTCGCGCCAGCTCATGGCGACGCTCGCCGAGTAGATCAGCGGCGGCAGCACCATCAGCAGCACCAGTTCCGGCGGCAGCTCGACCGGCGGCATGCCCGGCACGAAGGCAAGACCGACGCCGGAGAGCATCAGCAGGATCGCAGGAGCGATGTTGAAACGGCGAGCGAGGAGCGCGGTGCCCGCCAGCACCGCGAGCAGGATGAGGAAGGTCTGGAACTTCGCTGCGATCATGACCTGTCTTGGCCCGGAAGCGGCCAAGAGGTCAATGTTTGGGCCTTACGCCAGCCGCTCTGTCACCATGCGTCCGATGCGGGCGAACGCGGCCTCGATCTGCGGGGCCGTCGGCGCGCCGCCCTGGGTGTAGGCCGCGATCAGGATCGGCGCATCGGGTTTGGGCCAGACGACGGCGATATCGCCCGAGGCATCCTTGCCGTTGTTGCCGGTCTTGTCGCCGATCGTCCAGCTTGCCGGCAGCCCGCCGCGCAGCCGGTTTGCGCCGGTCTTGCAGTTCACCATCCAGTCGGTGAGCTGGGCGCGCGAGGCCTGCGACAATGCTTCACCCGTCACGAGCCGCCGCAGGTTGCCCGCCATCGCCGCCGGCGTCGTGGTGTCCTGGGGATTGCCGGGCGGGGAGCGGTTGAGCTCGGGCTCGTTGTGGTCGAGCCGCGAGGTGGCGTCACCGAGAGATCGCCAGAATGCGGTGAGCGCGGCGGGGCCGCCGATCCGCGCCAGCAGCAGATTGGCGCAGGTGTTGTCGCTGAGCTCGACGATCGCCTTGCACATCTCGGCGACCGGCATTTTGCCGGCCGAAAGGTTTTGCTTGGCGACCGGCGCGTAGTCCAGCAGGTCAGCTTGGCCGTACGGGATCATGGCGGCAAGCTGCTCCTCGCCGCGATCGACCCGCGCCAGTACACAGGCCGCAAGCGAAGCCTTGAAGGTCGAGCACATGACGAAGCGCTCGTCGGCGCGCCATGCGAGTTTCTTGCCGGTCGCAAGGTTCTCCGCGTAGAGCCCGATACGCCCGCCGCTTTCGCGCTCGTAGGTGTCGAGCTCCGGCGGCGCCTCCGCGGCAAGCGCGGGAGAAGCGGCGATCCAGCAGAGCGAGGCGAGCAGGGAGCGGCGATCGAGAGGCATGGGGGACTTTCAGGCGAGTGAAGAGGGAAGACGTCGCGTGCGCTTTGTCCGCGCCGTCATTGCGAGCGCAGCGAAGCAATCCAAAGTCTCTCCGTGGAGGGATTCTGGATTACTTCGTCGCGAGGGCTCCTCGCAATGACGCGTGGCGAGAGTTGCGCTCGCAATCGCAGAGAGTGGCGAGCGAGTGCGTCCGATTTCGGGCAGCGGAAGGCTGTGCCTTCAGTCCCTCAGATCATACCGGTACGATTTCGACACGATCTGCCAGCCGTCGGCGAGCTTCATCGCCACCAGATAGTCGGTGAAGAACCGCGGCGGCAGCTGGCAGCGCACCTTGATGAAGGCGGTCTTGTCGTCGGAGCGGTCGATGGTGACGATGAAATCCTCGCGCGGCTTGCCTTCGGCCTTGCCGGAGGGGCGCTTGCGCACGCGATCGAGCCAGTCGGGCACGGTCAGCACCTGCAGCTCGCCTTTCTCGACCCAGCGCAGATCGGCGGAGGGATGGAAGATGGCGCCGAGCTTTTCGACATCGCCCTCATAGAGCCCGTCAAAATAGGATTGCACGACGGCTTCGACGCTCGAACGGTTCTGGCTCATGGGTCATCCCTTTGAATGATGGCTGGGGGCGAACTTAGTCGTACAGTGCAAGATGCGCTATGGGTGTGTCAGCCATTTGCGCAGAGGCGTCGTCATGACCGGATCAGAAAATTCGAACGCTCGTATCCTGACCGGCGAATGCTATTGCCGCGCCGTGCGCTTCGAGGTGGCCGACGCGTTCTCCTATGCGTTGAACTGCCATTGCTCGAACTGCCGCCGTACCACCGGGTCGGCCTTCAAGCCGTTCGCCGGCATCCCGCAGGACAAGCTTCGCATCGTCCAGGGCGGCGATCAGCGGCTCATTTACGGGGACGAACTCACCCATGACGCCCACTGCGCCCGATGCGGCTCGCTGCTCTATTCCCGGGTGCGCGAGGGAAAATGGGTCCATGTCGCCATGGGAACCCTGGTCGATGCCCCCTCGATCCGGCCGAGCGCCCACATTTTCGTGGGCTCGAAGGCGACATGGCACGAGATTACGGACGATCTGCCGCAATATCGGGGGCACATCGGCGATTCCTAGAGGAACCCGGGTGTTCGCCGGCGAACCCCGGCCGCGCTGGCGCGACAAACCAGAGGGGACGCTCGTTTTGTCGCCGGACGCCGCCTTCGTGACGTCGGTCACAAGCGCCGGCGTCCGATCCTGCTAAAGCGGTCCCAAAGGCCCGGATGGCCCTGAACTTCGGAAGTCGTGTCATGCGCAATTTGCTCAGACTTTGCCCGCTTCTCCTCGCCGCCGCGCTGGTGTTCGGCGCCGGGCCCGCTCACGCCGGAAAACGCGTCGCTCTGGTCCTCGCCAACTCGGCCTACCAGCACGCGCCGTCGCTGGCCAATCCCGTCAACGACGGCGCGGTGATGGCGAAGACGCTGAAGGAAGCAGGTTTCGACGTTGTCGATTCCCGGCACGATCTGACCGCCCAGGATACGCGGCGCGTGCTGCGCGACTTTGCCGATGCGACCCGCACGGCCGATATCGCCGTGGTCTACTATGCCGGCCACGGCATCGAGGTCGAAGGCTCCAATTATCTGATCCCGGTCGACGCCAGGCTCGAGCGCGACACCGATGTTTACGACGAGGCGCTGTCGCTCGACCGCGTCCTGGTCGCGGTCGAGCCCGCAAAGCAGCTCCGCCTGGTGATCCTGGATGCCTGCCGTGACAATCCGTTCGGTAAGACCATGAAGCGCACGATCGCCTCGCGCGGCATCGGCCGCGGTCTCGCCCAGGTCGAACCGAGCAGCCCCAATACGCTGATCGCCTATTCGGCGAAGGCCGGCTTCACGGCGCAGGACGGCGACGGCGCCAACAGCCCGTTCACGGTGGCGCTCTCGAAGCATCTGACGACGCCGGGCCTCGACGTCCGCCGCGCCTTCGGCTTCGTGCGCGACGACGTGCTCAAGTCGACCGGCAACAAGCAGGAGCCGTTCGTCTATGGCTCGCTCGGCGGCGACGACGTCCCGCTGGTGCCGGTCAAGGCCGTGGCCGCAGCGCCAGTGGCGCCCGTGGCGAACCCTCAGGCCGACATCCGCCGCGACTACGAGCTCTCGCTCCAGGTCGGCAACAGGGCGGCGTGGGAAGCGTTCCTCGCCCAGCATCCCGACGGCTTCTATTCCAATCTTGCCAAGCTCCAGCTCGAGAAGATCGGCGCCGAGCAGGCTCATGCAGCGGCAATCGAGAAGGCGAAGCAGGCCGAGGCAGAGCGTGATCGTCTCGCCGCTGCCGGCGCGCAGAAGGATGCGCAGGCCAGGGCCGCAGCCGATGCCAAGGCCGCCGAGCAGGCCCAGCTCGCTGCGCAGAAGACCAAGGAACAGGCGCAGCAGCAGGCGGCCGCCGCCGAGCAGCAACGCGTCAATCTCGCCGCCGCGGCCTCAAGTGCTGCGCCGGCCAGCACCGCGAGCCCGGCCGGCACCAATGTCGCGTCGCTGACGCCTGCGACGGCGCCGGCCGATCTCAGCCGCTCGGTGCAGACCGAGCTCGGCCGGGTCGGCTGCTTCTCCGGTCAGGCCGACGGCAATTGGAATACGACCTCGCAGCGCTCGCTGTCGCAGTTCAACCGCTATGCCGGCACCAAGCTCGACGTGAAGGTCGCGAGCACCGACGCGCTCGATGCGGTGAAGGCGAAGCCGTCACGCGTCTGCCCTGTGGTCTGCGAGCACGGCTTCAAGGTCGACGGCGACAAGTGCACCAAGATCGTCTGCCGCGAGGGCTATGCGATCAACGACGACAATGAGTGCGAGAAGCAGCGCGCCGCCAAGCCGGCCAAGCCCGCGACGGCCAAGCGCGACGACAGCGAGGAGCGTCCCACCCGGCAGCGCCGTCAGGCCGGCGGTGCGGCGGGCGAAGCGGCAGGCGGCTACGGCGCGGCTGCCGGCATAGCTGCCACAGCCGGTGCCGGTCGTCGCTCGGGCGGCGGGCAGGTCTTCTGCAACAGCAGCGGTTGCCGTCCGGTCAGCCGCGGCTGCCATCTCGAATATCGCGGCGGCGGCGGCCCCGGCAACGATGCCAATGCCGAGGTGTGTTACTGACACCACTGGGTCGTCCCGGCGAAGGCCGGGACCCATACCGCGTGATCCCTCGCATTCGGGCGGTGGAAGTACCGGCGAAGATCTTTAACTGCCGGTCTTCGCCAAACTTTTCCCTGGGGGTATGGGTCCCGGCCTCCGCCGGGACGACAATCAAGTCGCGATAGCACTCGCCGCAATGTTCACCGTCAGCGCCAGCAAGGCCGTGTTGTAGATGAAGGACACGATGCCGTGCGCGGTGGCGGTGCGGCGGATGGTCTTGTCGGTGATGCCGACGTCGGAGACCTGCGCGGTCATGCCGATGACAAACGAGAAATAGACGAAGTCCCAATAATCGGCGTGGTCGTCCTTGCCGCCGCTCGGAAACTGCAGGCCGCCCGGCTTGGCGTCCCGATAATAATCATGGGCGTAATGCAGCGCGAAGGTGGTGTGCACGGCGGCCCATGACAGCGCGATCGTGCTGATCGCGACGGTCAACTCCAGCGCGCCGCGATGCGGCGTGCCGAGCTCGGAGACGATCGCCGCGATGCTGGCGAAGGCGCCGATGGCCGTCACCAGCAGGATCACGAAGCGGCCGTCGTCCTGCATCGCCGCGGCGCGGCGGATGTGCTGGTGGTCGTTGCACAGCATCATCGCATAGACCAGCACGAGATAGACCGTGATCAGAGCGTCCCAGCCGAACAACAGCCGCGTCACCAGCCGGTGCGAGCCCGGCAACAGCAGGGCAACCAAAATTCCCGCCGCGAGCGCGATGAAGGTCCGCGGCCGCGCATAGATCAGCCGCACCGGCCGCGACATCTTGCGGAAGCGGACGAGGACGGGATCGTCTTTGCCCTCGGCCGCCATCGGGATGCGCTAGTTCTTCCGCTCGGCGACGAAGCGCGCGGCGGCTTGCAGCACGGCGGCGCGGTCGCCGAAGATTGAGACGGCGCTGTCGGCGCGCGCGAGCAGGTCGCGGACGCGCTGCTTGGCACCGTCGATGCCGAGCTGGGTGACGAAGGTGGTCTTGCCGAGCGCGGCATCGGCGCCGGCCGGCTTGCCGAGGGCAGCCGCGTCACCTTCGACGTCAAGCAGATCGTCGGCGATCTGGAAGGCTTCGCCGAGCGCGCGGCCGTAATCGTCGAGCGCCTGATATTCCTTCTGCGAGGCCTGGCCGAGGATCGCGCCGGCGATGCAGCCGTAACGCAGCAGCGCGCCGGTCTTCATCTGCTGGATGCGCGCGACGTCGATCGGTTCGTTGCCGCCGAAGCGGCCTTCGCCGGCGAGATCGAGGATCTGGCCGCCGACCATGCCGCCGATGCCGGCACAGCGCGCCAGCGCGCGCGTCAGGAGCAGCCGCACATTGGCGTCGCGATGGATCTCGTCGCGGGTGACGATGTCGAAGGCGAGCGTGAGGAGACCGTCACCGGCGAGGATCGCGGTGGCGTCGTCGGTGTGCTTGTGCAGGGTCGGGCGGCCGCGGCGCAGGTCCGAATTGTCCATCGCCGGCAGATCGTCATGGATCAGCGAATAGCAGTGGATGCATTCGAGCGCGGCGCCGACGAGCAGTGCGGCGTCGCGGGGAACACCAAACACGGCGGCGCTCTCGACCACCAGGAACGGCCGCAGGCGCTTGCCGCCGTTCAGGCTGGAATAGCGCATTGCGTCCATCAGTCGCTTGGGCCGGGCGATCTCATCGTGCAGGATGTCGTCCGTGAGCAGGCGCCCGAGCAGCGCTTCGGTGTCATCAGCGGTCTTGTCCAGACGTTTGGCGAAATCGGACGGGGACGTGCCGGTCATCAAGAAAGGCTCCAGAACTAAAATTCGGCGGGACAATCCTTTATGCGCCCGCCCCAGTCAATCGTTTGGAAGGCCTAAAAAGTGCTGGAAAAGGCCCGAATTATCACAGACTTAATGGTCCAGCCCGTGGCCGCGGTTCAGTTTGCGCCGGAAAGGTCGATTTGCGCATCGTCAAAATCCTGCTGGTGGCGCTCGCGGTCGTGCTCCTCGCGCCCTATCTGGTCGCGCCGTTCTACCGCGCCGGCCACCCTGTTTCGACGCTGATGGCCTGGCGCAGCTTGCGGGGCGCGCCGATGCAGCGAGAGTGGATCGATCTGGCCGACATGTCGCCCTATCTGCCGCGCGCGGTGGTGGCGGCCGAGGACGCCCATTTCTGCAAGCATCACGGTATCGATTGGGGCGCGCTGCGCGAGGCGATCGACGATGCGAAGGAGGACGGCACCCCGTTCCGGGGCGCCTCCACCATCACCCAGCAGGTGGCGAAAAACCTGTTCCTCTGGCAGGGGCGGGATTTCGTCCGCAAGGCGCTGGAATTCCCGCTGGCGTTGTGGATCGACCTGGTCCTGCCCAAGCCCCGGATCCTGGAAATTTACCTCAACATCGCCGAGCTCGGCCCGCAGGGCCAGTTCGGGGTCGAGACCGCCAGCGCCTATGCCTTCGGCAAGTCGGCCGAGAACCTCTCCCCGCGGGAGGCCGCCCTTCTGGCCTCGATCCTGCCGAATCCGGTCAAACGCAGCGCCCGGACCCCGGGACCGGGCGTCCGGCGGCTGGCGGCGACCTATATGGCACGGGGGCAGGCCAGCTCGCTGGTGACCTGTTGGCGCGAAAATCGCTGATTTCGGGCCCTTTTCGGGCGCATTTTCCGGCCCAAGAGCCTAGCTTTACGGTCGGCCTTCCTCTATAAGCGCGGCCTTGATCGGCATTCAGCTCGCCCCGTATTGCGGGTGCTGAGCCGTCCCCCGGGGACGATGCCCTGATGACACCAATCCCTAGAGGATATTGAAATGGCCGTTCCGAGAAGAAAAACCTCGCCGTCGCGTCGTGGCATGCGCCGCTCGGCAGACGCCATCAAGAAGCCGACCTATGTGGAAGACAAGGACTCCGGCGAGCTCCGTCGTCCGCACCATCTCGACCTCAAGACCGGCATGTACAAGGGCCGGCAGGTCCTGAAGAAGAAAGAGTCCTGAGGACGGACTGTTTCTTTGGGCGGGTTATCCTCAATCAGGATGACGTGACCCGCCTGATTTCGGCCAACCCATGAGATATGACAGTGACGGCGGCGGAGCGAATGCTTCGCCGCTGCGTTGTTCTGTCTGGACATCTTGATCGAGAAGGCATTTTGCCGATGGTCGGTTTCCCGCTGCTGCTGATTCCGCTCGCGGTCTACAACATCATCGCCTTCCTGATGCCCAGCGTGTCCTTCACGGACGTGCTGTTCAAGGTGCCGATGATCACGGGCGAGACCTGGCCGGTCACGCTCGCCGACCTCCTGCTCGCGCTCGGCGTCGTGCTGCTGCTGCTGGAAGTGGTGAAGGGTGCGCGGCCCGGCTCGAAATTCCTGATGGATCATCTGCTGTCGCTGATCATCTTCGGCGCGGCGGCCGCCGAATTCGTGATGTGGCCTAAATTCGGCAACTCCACCTTCTTCCTGCTGGTGCTGCTTTCGATGGCCGATTTCCTCGGCGGTATCGCCCAGCGCACGCGCCGCCGCGTCACCTATGTCGCCGAGACGACAGTGCCGGCGCCGCGCAAGGCCAAGCGTCGGGCTGACCCGCCGGCGGACGATGTGGCACCCGAACCCACGTTCGAGCCTTTGACGAAGGTGGAGCCGGTGGTGCCGCCCGCACCTTCCGCGCAGTCGGTCGCCGAATCCGTTTTGATGGACCATCCGGCGCCGAAGCCTGTGCCGAGCATTCCGCCGTCGCCGGAAATCCCCTCGCCGCATCTGCAGCCGGGCAACGGCACGCCGCCTTCGCCCGACACGCCGCGCTGATTGAGATTGGCCCGCACGTCACTGCGACGACGGCGCGCCCCCTCGCCCCGTTCTTACGGGGAGAGGGTTGGGGTGAGGGGCCTCTCTCCGCACGCGAGATGGCCGGGAGACCTGTACCCCCTCACCCGGATCGCAAGGGCGATCCGACCTCTCGCCGCAAGCGGGGCGAAGTAAGGGCAGCGGCCTCAGCCGACAAATACGATGTGCTCAAGCCACCTGCCGCGTGCGGGCGCTGACGCTTGGAAGCGGATGTTTGCTGCCATAGGCGATGCGCGCGTCCTCGGACGAGGCGCGGCGGAGCCGGCTGGTCTGCGGCACGTGCTCGGCATTGGCGATCAGCTGGGTCACGAAGCTCGGATCGGGGCGGGGCAGCGGCACCTTGTGGAGCCATTGCACAGTCGGGATCAGCGGCACCAGGGCCGTGCCCATGCTGCCTGCCAATTCGTCCGCTCGATCAGTACTCAACATCGCGATCACCGTTGATCCGGCGGGCAATTGTCGCGTTTCGGGACGCGGGGCGCCGGTGCGTGTCAGTACTCGCAAGGCCTATGCCGGGAGGGCCGGTTTGGTTCCCACCTCGCTTCACAACGTGGTTTCCAAATTGTTTATCAACTTTGCCTAGGGTCGGGGGCGAATCTAGCCGTATTCTGTGCCGGCTCAGGACTCCCCGCTGTCCCGAAACGAGGCGATTTTGACCCCCGCATTGCCGCAAGCCTCCGACATTCTGGCCGCGCTCGGCCAGGCCGTGCTCGCCTGGGACATCGCCAGCGACGTCATCGTCTGGGGCGAGCAGGTCGGTGCGGTCTTCCCCGGCATCCCCGCCGAGCGGCTCGCGACCGGCGCCGAATTCGCCAAGCTGATCGAGCCTGCGCAGTCGCTGCGGACCGCGGCCCTGGCGCAGACCTCCGCCGTCCACGGCGCCGACGGCACGCCCTACCGGGTCGAGTACGGCGTGCGTATGAGCGCCTCCGATCCCGTGGTCTGGGTCGAGGAGACCGGCCGCTGGTTTGCCGGCCCCGACGGCCGCCCCACGCGTGCGATCGGCTCCGTCCGCATCAACGATGAGCGTCATGCCCGCGACGAGGAGCTGTCCAAGCTGGCCCGGCTCGATCCGCTGACCGGCGAGCTCAACCGCGCGCATCTGGTCGCCGCGCTGGCCGAGACGATCGAGGAGACCACCCGCTTCCGTTCGACCGCGGCCTTCATGCTGGTCGGCATCGATCATCTCGCCCGCGTCAACGACGCCTTCGGCTTCGACGTTGCCGATGCCGTGATCCTCGACATCGCCAAGCGCATCCGTGCGCGCCTGCGCGGCGGCGACGTGCTCGGGCGCTTCTCCGGCAACAAGTTCGGCCTGATCCTGAAGAACTGCACCACCGACGACATGAACGTGGCCGCCGAGCGTTTCCTCGCCGGCATCCGCGACGAGGTGGTGCCGACCAAATCCGGTCCGGTCTCGGTCACCGCGTCGATCGGCGCAGTCAGCCTGCCGCGCTACGCCCGCAACACCGACGAAGCGGTCAATCGCGCCCATGAGACGCTCGACGCCGCCAAGCGCCGCCGCGCCGGCTCGTTCGCGGCCTGGCGTCCCGATGCCACGCGCGATGCGCAGCGCCGCGTCAACATCCGCGTCACCGACGAGATCGTCACCGCGCTGAACGAGCGCCGCATCAAGCTCGCCTATGAGCCTGTCGTGTCGGCCGCCTCGCGCGAGCGGGCCTTCCACGAATGCCTGGTACGGATGGACCAGGGCGACGGCCAGGTGCTGCTCGCACCCGACATCGTGCCGGTCGCCGAGCGGCTCGGCCTCATTCGCCTGGTCGATCATCGCGTGCTCGAGCTCGTGGTTGCCGAGCTCGCGGCCGCGCCCGACGTCAGCCTCAGCCTCAACATCTCGCCCGATACCACCATGGATCCGGATTGGTGGGCGGGAATCGAGTCGCTGATGCGCGCGCATCCCGGCGTTGCCGAGCGGCTGATCGTCGAGATCACCGAGACCGTCGCGATCCAGGATATCGATGACGTCCGCGGCTTCGTCACGCGGCTGAAGAATTTCGGCAGCCGCATCGCCATCGACGATTTCGGCGCCGGCTACACCTCGTTCCGGAACCTGCGCAAGCTCGGCGTCGACATCGTCAAGATCGACGGCGCCTTCGTGCAGAACATCACGCATTCCGCCGACGACCGCGCCTTCGTGCAGACCCTGATCGACCTCGCCCGCCGCCTCGACATCAAGACCGTCGCCGAATGGGTGCAGGACGATGACGCCGCCAACATGCTGCGCGACTGGGGCTGCGACTACATCCAGGGCCGGCTCATCGGGCTTGCTTCAGCAGAGCGCCCATGGGGTGTGCCCGCTGAGAATGCGCTGCCTGCGGCAAGCTGAGATGCCGTAGGGTGGGCAAAGGCGCGAAGCGCCGTGCCCACCATCTCTCTCCAACTCAGGCAGATCGTGGGCACGGCGCAAGTGCGCCTTTGCCCACCCTACGATTCTGTGTGGGGGGTCGCCTGTCCCCTCCGTCATTGCGAGCGTAGCGAAGCAATCCAGAATCATTCCGCGGTGGCAGGCTGGATTGCTTCGCTGCGCTCGCAATGACGGTGCGGCACCTACGCCACGCAAATCCCGGCGACCGCGACCTTCTGGAACAGGTGCGGGCTCGCGACGGCCGACGCCGGATAGTCTGCGATCTTGGCGCGGAATTCCGGGTGGGTGAACGCCGCGCGGAAATGCGCATTGGATTCCCAGACCGCGTAATTGAGATAGGTCGGATTTTCGCCGAGGGCGCGGTGGAGCTGGGTCGAGATGAAACCCGGCTGCCGCTTCATGAAGGCGGCATCGTCCTGCCATACCTTCAGGAAGGCTTGTTCGTCGGCCGCATCGAGCGTGAACAGGTTCACCAGCACCACGGGGCCGGCATCGAGCGCGACCTGGCGGTCGATCGGGAAGGCGGGGTCGAGCGGACGCATCTGGGGCATGGCATCACTCCGTGTAAATTGGTATCATCATGTCAATTCGACATGGTGTGACATAGATAATTGACATCATGATGTCAATATAGGACGATCATTACAAATGACCAGAACCAAGCGGACCCCGGCCGGCGAGGCCCTGACCGGCTTCATCCTCGACCTGTTCCGGGCCAACGGCCTGCTGCTGACCGCCGGCGACCGCCTGGTCGCATCGCTCGGCCTCACCAGCGCGCGCTGGCAGATCCTCGGGGCCATCGTCGACGCCGAGAGCCCCGAGCCGGTGGCCTGGCTGGCGCGCAATCTCGGCGCCAACCGCCAGAACGTGCAGCGCATCGTCAACGACCTCGAGCGCGATGGCCTCGTCGCGTTCGAGACCAATCCGCACCACCGCCGGGCGCAGCTCGTGGTGCTCACCGACAAGGGCAGGCAGGTCTACGATGCCGCCGGCCGCTTGCAGTCCCCATGGGTCAACGGCCTCGCGGACGGGTTGTCGGTGAAGGAGATCGAGACGGCCCATCGCGTGATCGGCGCGCTGCGCGGCCGGCTTGAGGCCGGCGAGGGGTGATCGCGCCGCCCGCGCTCCTTGCTCAGGTGCCGTAGGGTGGGTTAGCCGAAGGCGTAACCCACCACTTTACTATCCGCATGGAGAGAGAAGAGGTGGATTACACCAGCGGACTGCGCTTCGCGCAGCCGCGGGCTAATCCACCCTACGAAGCTACGCCCCCTCGTCCAATGCCACCAACTCGCGCTTCTTGCGCAGCGACGGCAGCAGCGGCGCGATCAGCAGGATCAGCGCCAGCATCAGGCATGCCGCCGAGATCGGGCGCTGCACGAAGGTCCAGAGATCACCCTGCGACAAAATCAACGACTTGCGCAGATTGTTCTCCAGCATCGGCCCGAGCACGAAGGCGAGCACCAGCGGCGCCGGCTCGTAACCGAGCTTGCGCATGAAATAGCCGATGATGCCGAAGGCGATCATTACATAGACGTCGAACACGTTGTTGCTCGAGCAGTAGACGCCGAGGATCGTGAACAGGATGATCAGCGGGAACAGGATGTTGTAGGGCAGCTTGAGCAGCTGCACCCACATGCCGATCATCGGCAGGTTCAGGATCAGCAGCATGACGTTGCCGATATACATGCTGGCGACGATGCCCCAGAACAGGCCGGGGTTTTGCGTGATCAGCAGCGGGCCCGGCTGCAGGCCGTGGATGACGAAGGCCCCGAGCAGCAGCGCCATTACCACGTTCGGCGGGATGCCGAGCGTCATCAGCGGAATGAACGCACCGCCGGCAGCCGCGTTGTTGGCCGACTCAGGGCCCGCGACGCCCTCGATCGCGCCGTGACCAAAACGCTCCGGCGTTTTCGACAGCCGCTTCTCCAGCGCATAGGACGCGAACGAGGCGACGACCGCGCCGCCACCCGGCAGAATGCCGAGCAGGAAGCCGAGCAGGGTACCTCGCGTCACGGGGCCGGCACTCGCCTGCCAATCGGCCTTGTTGGGCAGGAGCTGCGTGATTTTAGCATTGATGATGTCGCGCTTGATTGCCTGCTCGGTGTTGAGCAGCACCTCGGCGACGCCGAACAGGCCCATCACCACAGGCACGAGGCCGATACCGTCGATCAGCTCCATGCGGCCGAAGGTGAGACGCGGCTGCGCGGTGATGCTGTCGAGCCCGATCAGCCCGAGCACGACGCCGATGCAGGCCATCAGCAGCGCCTTCGGCATCGATCCCTGCGTGAGGAAGGTGAGCACCACGAGGCCGAGCACCATCAGGCTGAAATACTCGGCCGGGCCGAACGCGATCGCGATACTGGCAAGCTTTGGCGCCACCAGCATCAAGGCGACCAGCGCGAAGGTGCCGGCGATGAAGGAGCCGAAGGCGGAGATGCCGAGCGCGGGACCCGCGCGGCCCTGCTTGGCCATCTGGTGGCCGTCGATGCAGGTGACGACGGAGGCGGCTTCGCCGGGGATGTTGACCAGGATCGAGGTGGTCGATCCCCCATACATCGAGCCGTAGTAGATGCCGGCCATCATGATGATGCCGGATTCCGGCGTGCCCGACAGCGTCACGGGCAACAGCAGCGACATCGCCGAGATCGGCCCGATGCCGGGCAGCACGCCGACCAGCGTGCCGATGAAGACGCCGATGAAACAATAGAGCAGGTTGATCGGCAGCAGCGCGACGCCAAACCCATGCGCGACGTTGACGAGGGTATCCATGCGATCAACCGATCCCGAACAGGCCGGAGGGCAACTGGATCAGCAGGAGCCGCTTGAGCACCCACCACATTCCCGTCGGCACCAGCACGGCGATCGGGATCGCCAGCGTCCAGCGCACGGGATCGATCAGCCGCAACAACAGCAGCATCAGCGGGATCGACGACAGCAGGAAGCCCAGCGGTTCCAGCACGAAGGAGAACGCGGTGAGGCAGGCGATGACGAGCAGCGGCTTGCTCCAGCGCACATTCTCCCAGCGCGAGGCCAACGTCGGCCCGCCCTCGGTGATCGCCGAGACGATGATGGAGGTCGCGAACACGCACATCAGGATGCCCGTGTAGAACAGCACGTAGCCGGAGCCGGGATCGTTGATGGTGCCGAGCTTGAGCTTCAGCCCCTGCCAGATCACGAAGCCGCCGAGCGCCAGCCCGATCAGCCCGCCCCAGAGCTCGGAATTGTTGAGGCGGAGTTTGACGTTGGTTTGGTCGGTCATCGATTCTCTCTCGTGCCCCGGACGCAGCGCAGCGCCCTAAGTGCGTTCACGCACGTCTTCGACGTGCTATGGCGGTGCGCTGCAGAGCCGGGGCCCATGAGTGTGGAGAAGGTGGGTCCCGGCTCAGCGGTGCACCGCTGAAGAAGCGCTGCACCGCGTCCGGGACACGCTGGTGGCCCGGTCCTACTTCTTCGCCAGCCCGAGCGTGTCGATCACCTTGCGCTCGGACTCAGTGACCTCGACGACGAACTTCTTGTAGTCCTCGGTGTTCTTGTAGTTCGGCACCATGTCGTATTTGGCGAGCGTAGCGATCACCGCGGGGTCCTCGACCGCCTTCTTGAAGGCGTCGTGCAGCTTGGCGACGATCTTCGGATCCATGCCCTTCGGGCCGGCGACGCCGAACGGGGAATCATAGACCATGGGATAGCCGAGCTCCTTCAGCGTCGGCACGTCGGGATAGTTCGGCGACCGTGCGCCGGTCCACACCATCAGCAGCTTCAGCTTGCCGGCATCGACCAGCGGCCGCCATCCCGTCGAATCCGCCTGCAACATCGTGTGCTGTCCGAGCACCGCGGCGTTGGTCTCGGCGCCACCCTTGAACGGCACCTGCGTGAGCTTGATGCCGGACATCGCCGCGATCTGCTCCATGCCGATATGCAGCGAGGTGCCGGTGCCCGGCGTCGCGTAGGTCACCTTGCCCGGGTTGGCCTTCGCGAACTCGACGACGTCCTTCCAGGACTTGAACTGCGACTCCGCGCTGGTGGTCACGCCGAACGTGTAGCCGGTGAGGTGAATGATGTAAGTGAAGTCCTTCGCCGGATCCCACGATACTTCCTGCATCAGGGGCAGGCGGAACACCGTGATCGGGATCTGCGCGATGGTGTAGCCGTCGGGCTTCGCGGCCGCCGCCATGGTCGCCGGACCCACCGTGCCGCCGCCGCCGGCCTTGTTGTCGATCACGACCGGCTGCCCCAGCACCTTCGAGGCGCTGTCGGCGATCGCGCGCATGGAGATGTCGGTCGATCCGCCGGCCGGCCACGGCACGATCAGCGTGATGGGTTTGCTGGGATAGTCCTGCGCACCGGCCGCCGTTGCGAGCAACATCCCTGCGGCTTGCATGGCGGCAAAGGCAATCGTCTTCAGCCCAAATCGCGACATCGAAACACCTCCCTCGCAGCGGTCTCGCTGGACCGCCGTTTCTCATTGTTATGAGGGGATTGTCCCCGAAATCATCGGAGAAGAAAAGCGCATTGCGCCGGTCGCGCGCAGGGGCGCAGCGGCGATCCCCGCGGAAACGCGACGTGCGACAATTGGTCGTTTGGAGGCGTGCCGAGAGGCGGAATTTGAGGCCCGAAAGACCTTACGCCACGCGCCGTACCGTGCTCAGCGCCTCGATGGTGCGGCCGACCTCGGCCGCCGGGCAGGGCTTGCCGAAATAATAGCCCTGCACCGCGGTGCAGCCGCATTCGCGCACGAAGTCGAGCTGCTCCTCGGTCTCCACACCCTCGGCCGTGGTCTCGACGCCGAGCACGGAGCCGAGGCTGGCGATGGTGCGGACGATGGCGACGCTCTCCGGGCTTTCGCCGAGCGTGCCGACGAAGGAGCGGTCGATCTTGATGCGGTCGAACGGAAACTTGCGCAAATAGCTCAGCGAGGAATAGCCGACGCCGAAATCGTCGAGGCTGACGCGCACTCCCAGTGCGCGAAGCTGGTGCAGGATCTCGATGGTCGCCTCGCTGTCGTCGAGCAGCGCCGTTTCGGTGACCTCGAGTTCGAGCCGCTGCGGCGGCAGCCCGGCTTCCGCGAGTGCGCTCGTCACCAACGCCACCAGCCCACGCGAGCGGAATTGCACCGGCGACAGGTTCACCGCGACGGCCACGTCGGGCCAGGAGGCCGCGGTGGCACAGGCCGTGCGCAGCACCCATTCGCCGATCGGGACGATCAGCCCGTTCTCTTCCGCGATCGGAATGAACTCGGCGGGCGAGACGAAGCCGCGCGACGGATGCTTCCAGCGCAGCAGCGCCTCGAAGCCCGTGAGCTCGGACGAATCCAGCCGCATCTGCGGCTGGAACACCAGGTGGAACTGGTTGGACTCCAGCGCACCGCGCAGATCGTGCTCCAGCGCGTGCCGGCTGCGCGCCTCTTCCTCCATCTCGGGCTCGAACAGCTGGTAGGCGCCGCGCCCCTTGGCCTTGGCCTGGTACAGCGCGAGATCGGCGCACTTCATCAGTTCGTCGGCGTCCAGGCCGTGATCGGGCGCGATCGCGATGCCGACGGAGACGCCGACATGGATCGCCTGGTTCTCCAGCGGCGGCGGATGGCCGATGATCTCGACCAGGCGGCGGGCGAGCCTTTCGGCCGATTGCGGCTGCGGACCACGCTGCAGAACTGCGAATTCGTCGCCGCCGAGACGCGCGACCGTGTCGTGCTCGCCGACATTCTCCTTCAGGCGTGCCGCGACCCAGCGCAGCAGCCGGTCGCCGGCGGCATGGCCGAGGCGGTCGTTGACGGTCTTGAAATTGTCGAGGTCGAAGCACAGCACCGCCATCGCGCCGCCGGCGATCGCGACCTGGTTCAATCCCTCGCCCATCTTCTCGCGGAACAGGGTGCGGTTGGGCAGGTCAGTCAGGGAGTCGTGCCGCGCCATGTGTGCCACGCGGGCCTGGGCCTTGTGGCGCTCGGTGACGTCCTCATAGGTGACGACCCAGCCGCCATGCTCCATCCGCTTGTGATTGAGCTTGATGATGCGGCCGTCGCTTAAGTGACGGTGCAGCGTGTGCTCGCCCTCGCGCAGCCGCTCGACATAGTCGGCGTAGATCTTCGCGGCCGTCGTGTTCGGGTGGATGCCGAGCTCGCAGCTATGCTCCATGATCTCGCGCATCGAGACGCCGGGCTTCACCACGTCGGGCGACAGCCCGTACATCTCGATATAGCGGCGGTTGCAGACGATCACGCGCAGGTTCGAATCGAGCATGCACAGGCCCTGGCTCATATTGTTCAGGGCGGCGTCGAAGCGCCGATATTGCTCGCTCAGCTCCTCGACCGCGTGCTCGCGCTCGGTGATGTCCTCATAGGTGGCGACGAAGCCGCCTTCGGCCAGCGCGCAGTAGCGGACCGAGATCACGGTGTCGTTCGACATGCGCCGGCGCATCGGCGAGCAGTCGCGGCTCGCGATCCGCGCGCGGGCGGATTCCAGGATCTGCTGCGGGCTGTAGTCGGAGGCGAAGGCGCCGTTCGCCATCGATCGCTCGATCAGCTCGGCGAGATGCGTGCCGGGCCGGGTCTCCTCCTGCGACAACTGGTAGATCGTGCGGTAGGTGGTGTTGCAGACGCGCAGGCGCATGTCGCTGTCGTAGAAGGCGAGCCCGTGCGCCATGTTCTCCAGCGCCGCGTCGAGGATGAAGTTCTGCTGCCTGAGCATCTCCTCGTATTGCAGCCGTTCGGTGACGTCTTCATGCACCGTCACCCAGCCGCCGTCGGGCAGGAAGCGGGAGACCGCCTGCACCATCCGCCCGTCGTAGCGCATCACCAGCAGGGTTTTCGCCTTCCTGTCGCGCACGTCCTCGAGTCTGGTGCTCCGGAACTCGTCGGCCGGCACGTCCGCCTTGTTGCCGCGCGCGAACCAGTGTTCGATGGCCGCGCCGTGCGTGACGCCGGGCCTCACGATCGCAGGGTCGAGGTTGTAAAGGTTCAGGAAGCGCTCGTTGCAGACCACGACGCGGCTGTCGGCGTCATACATGATGAGGCCGTGCGACATGTTGGCGAGCGCATGCTGGCTGCGTTCCGTCTGCACGCGCAGTTCGGCCTCGAGGCGGGCGAGGCGGCTGACGTCGTCGCAGATCGTCATCCAGCCGCCGCCGGGGAGCGGCTTCAGCTCCAGCGACATGACGAGGCCGCTCGCCAGCCGCTGCTCGGTCCGGAACGGCTTGCCGCCCGCGATCTGGGCGATCCGCGCCGAATACAGCGCGTCGATCTCGCTTTCCGGAAAGTTGCCGCGCATCGCGCTGTGCGCCAGAACTTCGCGGTAGCTGGTGCCGATGCGCACGATATCGTCGGACATGTCGAACAGGCTGAGATAGCGCTCGTTGACCAGCACGATCCTGTTGTCGGCGTCGTAGACGCAGACGCCCTGCTCCATGCGATCGAGCGCAAGCTGACTCAGCGCAACCAGGGCCTGCGGGCCCTGCTCGCGGCTTGCACCAAGCTCGTTGTCGCGGGTCGACGTCATGGGATCGGCGTGATCTCGGCGGGCAATAGACTTAACGCAACGTAATTCCACCGCCGAGCGTAGCGAAGAGGCGGGAAAATTCCCTTAAGCGCGTTAGTTTACGGAGGGTTGCTCGCGATGGAGAGAGATCGCTTCGCGCGCGCGAGTGCCGAGGGGCCTGCAAGCCAGAGTTGGTCGAGCTCCGTAGCCCGGATGGAGCGAAGCGCAATCCGGGGCCAGTGCATCCGGATGGACCGATCCCGGATTTCGCTACGCTTCATCCGGGCTACAAGTAAAACCTACGGCCCGTACAGCACCAGCTCCGTATCGGTGAGATCGCCGAGTTGCGGCCGGTGCGGGCCCTTGAAATATTTTCGGCCGCGCCGCTCGGTATAAATACCGGCGAGGCCGGGAATCGGGCCATTGGCGTCGACGGCCACCGCGATCTTGCCGAGCCGTAGCAGGAGCCGGCCGATGCGGCCGGCGCATTCGGCGTATTCGGCGGCGCTGCGGCAATAGATCAGCTTCATCGCGGGCGGCGCGATGAAGCCGCGACGGATGCGCACCGGTTGCAGGATGAAGGGGAACGTTCCCTTCGGCGTGCGGCAGACGACGCTGAGGCAGTTGTAGCGCGCATGCCGCGTCAGGATCTCGGTCTCGTCCGGAGAGAGCCCGTCGATCGTCTTGGCGTGCTGGGAGATCACCTCGATCTTGCTCCAGCGCGGGGCGCGCGCCAGCGCAGGCACCGAGAAGAAGATGCCGCGGCAGTAATTGCGGAAACCCTGGGCCTCGATGATCGGCCAGGTCCACGGCGCCGGGCTGATGTTGAGATAGGTGACGTCCTTGTGCCGCTGCGCGACCTTGGTCAGGAACGGCGCGTAGTTGCGGTAGGCCGGGTCGACATACCAGCTCGACAGATTGCACTGGATGGCGGTCTCCTCGCCGTGCTTCCGCGTCGTGTAGATCAGCAGCAGCACGCCGACGGGCTCGCCGTCATTGTCGAGCATGTAACCGAAGCGCGGATAACCTTCCGGCACGGGCCGGAAGGCCTGCCGGCGCAGGCCCTGCATCCAGTATTCGCGCGAGCGGCCGACGAAGCCGCGCGTCAGCAAGTCCGCGATCTTCTCGACGTCGGACTCGGTGATCTCGCGGCAACGGACCTTGGTATGGATCACGCTCGTCTTGCCCGTGGAAATGGTCGGCCTCGTCTGCTCTAACGTTTCAGCGTCACTTTTCCGGAAGACCGCTTCGCGCGTTTCGCTATGCGGTCCTCCGAATGCGCTAGCGCCAGCCTTCGCCATGGGCTTCGGCCGCGGCGTGCGGCTGCAGGCCCAGCATGTCCCGCACCTTGGCGGGCCAGGCGGAGAGGTCGGTGCCGTGGGTGTGGAACATGGCGACGGCCAGGCGGTCCATGCCGAAGGCGACGCAGCCGGTGTGGGCCGGCTCGCCATTGGCGTCCTGGATGCCCCAGGTCGTGCCGAAATGCTCGCGGTGATAGTTGAAGCTCATGCAGGCCGTCGGCTGCTCTTCCGAACGCAGCGGGATCAGGAGCTCGAACTTGAGCTGCTGCTGCTTCTGGCTCACCGCCTTCATCTGGCCGACGCGGCCGAAGAAAGGATCGCTGGCATAGTCGACGCGGAAGGTCAGGCCGAGGTCGCGGGCGATCGCCTGCGCACGCACCATCCAGCGCTCGCGGAAATCGGCGACGTCGTCGGGCGTGCCGATGCAGACATATTCGCGCATCCGGAACGATTGCAGCCGGTCGAGATGTTTTGACGGCTCGCGGCGGAAGCAGTCGGCGGCGACGTCGAAGCGCAGGCCGCCCTTCGGCAGCTGGCCGCGGCTCGCCGCGATGGGATAGACGGGATAGCAGGCGGCGGGCGACAGCACGAGGTCGGCCGGCGACAGCGACGTGGTCCAGTCGCCGCCGGCATCGAAGCGGCTCACGGCGGCGTTGATCTCGCGCTCGGTGCCGTGCAGGCCGCAGACGCAGCCGAGCAGATTCGGGAAGCTCTTGAGATAGCCGGACTTCTCCAGCTGCGCGCGGCTCATCACCGGCGGGAAGCGCAGCGCCTCGGTGCCGGCTTCGCGGTGGCTGGTGATCAGTGCGGCGAGCTTCTCGACGATGCCTTCATAGAGCGCGGTGCGGGCGTAGACGCCGTCCGAGCCCATGCGGTGGAACAGCTTGTCGGCGAGATGATCGAGCGGATCTGCGATCTGCGGCGCGGTCGAGGGCGAGTCGGGAAGGACGGCAATATTCATGGGATGATGTCCTGTTATCTGAAAATCTGTTCTTGTTGTTTCAGTCGTGAAGGCTCGACGGCACGCCGCTCATCAGGGTCGAGGTCGCGGCGTTGGCCAGAATGCGGTCATTGTTGATCATGATCGGCGACGACAGCACGTCGCGCAGGTGACGGCCCATCGTGAACTCGCCGTCGTTGCGGTAGCCGGACAGGCCGGCGGTGCGCATCGCATGCATCACGGTCTCGACCGCGAGCTCGGAGGCCTGCACCTTCAGAAGGGTAATGGAAGACTGGAAGTCGAGCGAGCTCAGCGCGCGTTCGTCATGCTCGGCGCGGGAGAAGGCGTCGATGTTGGCCGAGATCAGCGCGCGCAGCTTTGCGAGCGACATCTTGGCGGCGGTGAAGTGCGCGGCGGCCGGAGGCATCTGCCCGCCGGAGGTGCGGGCCGCCTTGCGGACGAAGGCCTGCGCACGCGTCACAGCGGCGGCAGCGATGCCGGCCCAGGCCGAGGACCAGCACAGATGCGCGAACGGCGTCATGGTCTGGGCGTGGATCTTGTCGTAGGCCTCCGGGAAGACGCGGTCGGCGGGGCAGTCGACCTTCAGCTCGAAGCCGGTCGAGCAGGTGCCGCGCATGCCGAGCGTTTCCCAGCCCTGCGTCTGCTTCAGCGAGTAGTCGTCCTTGGCGAGCGCCAACAGCACCTGGTCGGAAGCCGCGGCGCTGGTGGCGCGACGGGCGATGGTGACGAGGCCGTCGGCCTGGGCGCCGTAGGAGATCACGGTGGCGTCGCGCACCAGCGACACGGTATCGCCGGCATGGTCGACGGCGGCGGCGCTGGCGCGGATGTTGCCGCCGTTCTGGCCTTCGGTGGTGGAGGAGGCGAGCAGCCACTGGTCGCGCGCGACCCGGCGCATCATCGTTTCCATCCAGGGAATGCCATGGCCGTGCCTGACGACGCAGGCAACCTTGGTCTGGTGCATCGCGTAGATCATCGCCGTGGAAGCGCAGGCGCGTCCGAGCGTGTAGCAGATGTCGGTGACGTCGTGGATCGAGGCGCCGAAGCCGCCGAACTCGACCGGGATCATGACGCCGAGCAGCTTCTGCTCGCGTGCGACGTCGAATGCTTTATGCGGGAAGCGGGCGTCGCGATCGACCCCGTCTGCGTCGGCTGCGGCCGCGACGGCGGTCCGGGCGGCGCGCTCGATCAGGGAAGGACCCTGTTCGAGAAAACTCGTCTGTGTTTCGTCGACAGTGAGGACCGCTTCACGCACGTTCATACTCGTCCGCCTCCGGTTCGCCGTTCAGGATCGCCGGCATCATTCGCGATGCGCGCAAGCGATCTCCGGCCATCTTTGCTTGTGAGACGAGGCTACGGATTTAATTCAAATTCGTCGATCAAATAGAGGGTAAACGAAGTCCAATTCCAAATGGACAGTTAAGGTCCGGTTATTCGCACCGCAGGATTTTCCGCGATCGCGTTAGGGATCTGGAAGAAGCCGGAATTCCAGACAATCTGAGTCATCGTTTACTAAGAAACGCGAGTTAATGGTGACGCCCATTGCGGGATCGGCCATCCCTGCCCATCGTACCCGGCAGTTCGGTCCGACCAAACAAATGGGAATTTACCGATGCAGGCCTTCGATACCGAATTGCGCAATCGCGTCATCAAGCTGGTGAAGGGCATCCTCGCGCAGAACTCGCTGCCCACCGATGTCACCCCGTCAGCCAAGCTGGTCGACGCCGGCCTGACCTCGATGGACATGGTCAATCTGATGCTCGGCGTCGAGGCCGAGTTCGACTTCACCATCCCGCAGTCCGAGATCACGCCGGAGAACTTCCAGTCGGTCGAGACGCTGGAGCGCATGGTCGCGACGCAGCTGCGGCTGACGGCGGCGGCGTAGTCTCCGCTGGTCCCGGCCTAGTGCGCAATTGCGCACTAGGCCAGGACGATACCGAGGTTAGCGCTTCGCGCACCTCACACCCCTCCACCCCCGTTCCAAATCCGCCCCAAAGCTGGCATAGCTTAACCATGTCGCACGTGGCGGACAGGGTGGAGCAGGCATGACGCAGGCGGTATTGGGCATCATCGGCGGATCCGGCATCTACGACCTGCCGGGCCTCGAGGGCGCGCACGAAGAGGTGATCAAGAGCCCCTGGGGCGAGCCGTCGGCTCCCCTGAGGCGCGGCTCCATCGCCGGCCTGCCGATCGTGTTCCTGCCGCGCCACGACAAGGGCCATCGGCTGTCGCCCTCCGACATCAACTATCGCGCCAATATCGACGTGTTGAAGCGGGCCGGCGTCACCGACCTGATCTCGCTGTCGGCCTGCGGCTCCTTCAAGGAAGAGCTGCCTCCCGGCACCTTCGTTCTTGTCGACCAGTTCGTGGACCGCACGCACAAGCGCGAGAGCTCGTTCTTCGGCCGCGGCTGCGTTGCCCATGTGTCGATGGCGCATCCGGTCTCGCCGCGCTTGCGCATCCATCTCGCGGCGGCCGCCGAAGCCGAAGGCCTCGCGATCGCGCGCGGCGGAACCTATGTCTGCATGGAGGGGCCGCAATTCTCCACCTATGCCGAGAGCATGACCTACAAGACGCTTGGCTATTCCGTGATCGGAATGACCAACATGCCCGAGGCAAAACTCGCCCGCGAGGCCGAGATCTGTTACGCCACCGTCGCGATGGTGACCGACTTCGATTGCTGGCATCCCGACCACGACGCCGTCACTGTGCAGGACATCATCCGCGTGCTGACCTCGAACGCCGACAAGGCCAAGGCCCTGGTGGCGCGGCTGGCGAAGGATTTTCCGCGCGAGCACGAACCGTGTCCGATCGGCTCGGACCGCGCGCTCGACACCGCGCTGATCACGGCGCCAGAGGCCCGCGATCCCGAGCTCCTGAAAAAGCTCGATGCGGTGGCCGGGCGCATCCTGCGCGGTTGAGACGCAAGAGAGACGAAAAGGCAGAATGCCATGAAGGTCGACGGCAAGCATTTCCGCAGCATCTGGCGCGAGCGCGATGGCTGGTCTGTCGGCGCAATCGACCAGCGCCGGCTGCCGCATGAGTTCGTCATCGCGCGCCTGACCTCGTGCGAGGATGCCGCCGTCGCGATCCGCGACATGCTGGTGCGCGGCGCGCCGCTGATCGGCGCCACCGCGGCCTATGGCATGGCGCTCGCGATGCGCGAGGACGCCTCCGACGCCGGCCTGAAGCGCGCCTACGACACGCTCGTCGTGGCGCGGCCGACGGCGATCAATCTGAAATGGGCGCTGGACGAGATGCGCACGGCGCTCGCGCCGGTCGATCCGCTGGAGCGGGCGGAAGCCGCCTATGCGCGCGCCGACGAGATCGTCGAGCAGGATGTCGAGATCAACCGCGGCATCGCCGGCAACGGCCTTGCGCTGATCGAGGCGATCGCGGCGAAGAAGCCGGGCGAGACGGTCAATTTGCTGACCCATTGCAATGCCGGCTGGCTCGCCACCGTCGACTGGGGCACAGCCACCGCGCCGATCTATCTCGCGCATGAGCGCGGCATTAAGGTCCATGTCTGGGTCGACGAGACCCGGCCGCGCAACCAGGGCGCCTCGCTCACCGCCTGGGAGCTCGGCCACCACGGCGTGCCGCACACGGTGATCCCCGACAACACCGGCGGACACCTGATGCAGCACGGCATGGTCGATCTCGCCATCGTCGGCACCGACCGCGTCGCCGCCAATGGCGACGTCTGCAACAAGATCGGCACCTATCTCAAGGCGCTCGCCGCGCATGACAATGGCGTGCCGTTCTACGTCGCGCTGCCGTCGCCGACTATCGACTTCGCCGTTCATGACGGCATCCGCGACATTCCGATCGAGCAGCGCAGCGGCGTCGAGGTCACGGACATGACCGGCCGGACCGCGGATGGAAGGCTGGAGACAGTGCGCATCGTGCCGGAGAACTCGCCGGTCGCGAACTACGCCTTCGACGTGACGCCGGCACGGCTCGTCACCGGCCTGATTACGGAACGCGGCGTGCTGAAGCCGGATCGCGCCGCGCTGGCGGCGGCGTTCCCGGAACGGATTGCTGCTGCGGCGGAGTAGTCAGTCAGCCAGGCGAGATCGTTCCACGCCGTCATTGCGAGGAGCCCTTGCGACGAAGCAATCCAGGCTGTCGCCGCGGAGGGATTCTGGATTGCTTCGCTGCGCTCGCAATGACGAAGGGTAGACTACCCGAGCTTCAACCCCGTCGCCGCCTCGAGCTCCGCAATCGCCTGTGCGCCGCTCGTCACCTTGATCGTGGTCATGCCCATTTCGCGCGCGGGCTTCAGGTTCACGCCGAGATCGTCGAGATAGACGCAATTCTTCGGATCGACCTTCAGCGTCTCGACCATCAATTGATAGATGCGCGGATCGGGCTTGCGCAGGCCGATCTTGGCGGATTCGATGACATGGTCGAACAGCACCATCACCTCGGCGACGTAGAGCGAGCGCCCGGTCATGCTGCCGATCGCGTTGGCCGGCAGATTGTTGGTGATGCAGCCGGTCTTGAATTGCGCCTTGATGCGCTTCAAGGCTGCGACCATCTCGGGGCGGAGATCGCCCTGGAGCAGCGGCAGCACGTCGCGGCCGCGCACCTCGGCGCCGAGCGCGCGTGATTCCGCCGCGAACAATTGATCGAACGTCTCGATATCGACCTCGGCGCGCTCGAACTTGGCCCAGGCGTTTTCGAGATGGTTGGCGGCGTTGGTGCGCCGGATGATGTCGGCGGGCAGGCCGCGCTCGGTCTCGAACCGCGTGAACGCCTCGAACGGCGAGCTCGTCAGCACGCCGCCAAAATCAAAGATCACCGCCTCGTTCGCCACGATCCTGTCCCCGTCAATTCCTTTCCAAGAGGGCTAGCATGCGCTATCGGCAAGGGCCAGTCCGAAGCAGCCCGTCGTCTCCACCGATGCCGAAGCGTGTTCCCATGAAGAAGCCTGCAATGCTCATCGCAGCCGCGCTGCTGCTCGCCACTCCCGCTCATGCCATCGTCGGCGGCGGCACGCCGCAGGCCGATGGCGTCGCGCGCGCCGTCGTCACCATCGTCGGATCCCGCGGCAATTTCTGCACCGGCACGCTGATCGCGCCAAAACTGGTGCTGACGGTCGCCCACTGCGTACCGGCAGGCGCGGACTACAAGATCGTCGATCGCGGCGCCGACGGCGCGCCGCAATTGCTGAACGTGCGCACTGTCGCGATTCATCCGAACTACAACATGCAGGCGATGCAAGCGCATCGCGCCACCGCCGACGTGGCCCTGTTGCAACTGGAAATTCCATTGAAGGGAAAATCGACAGTGCCGGTCGGCACACCGCCCATTCCGATCCAGGTCGGCAGCCGGTTCGTTATCGCCGGTATCGGCGTCACCGTGCGCGGCGACGGCAAGAGCGGCGGGGCGGCGCGTGTTGCCGGTCTCGTCGCCACGGGGCAGCCCGGCACGCTCCAGATCCGGCTGGTCGATCCCGTAACCAACGGAGTTCGTGACGGAATTGGCGCCTGCACCGGCGATTCCGGCGGGCCCGTGTTCGAGGACAAGCCGAACGGCACGATGCTGGTCGGCCTCATCAGCTGGTCCACCGGACCGAACGGTGCCGCAGGTTGCGGCGGCCTGACCGGTGTCACGCCGCTCACGCTCTATCGCGATTGGATTTTGCAGACCGCGCGGAGCTGGGGTGCGGCGCTGTGATTTGACGACGACTTGATCTATGTCATTTTGAAGCGGAAGCGCGATGGGTGATCATGCCCGTCGCGGAGGAAACGCGCCGTCCGGTCAAGGGCGGCCACAAAAAACAAGCAAGGCATAGAAGCAACAATGAATGTCGCTGTTCGCAGTCACGCCACCACCAAGCAGGCCTCGGAACATTTCGACGTGCTGATCGTCGGCGCCGGCATCTCCGGCATCGGCAGTGCTTATCACATCAACAAGCAGCTTCCGGGCACCAGCTACGTGATCCTGGAAACGCAGGAGACGTTCGGCGGCACCTGGTCCACGCATCGCTATCCCGGCATCCGCTCCGACAGCGACCTCCACACCTTCGGCTACAGCTTCAAGCCCTGGGTCGGGCCGCCGATCGCGACCGCGGAAGAGATCCTCTCTTATATGAAAGAGGTGATCGACGACAACGATATCGCCCGGCACATCCGTTACAAGCATCAGATCAATTCGGCGAGCTGGTCGAGCGAGCAGAATCTCTGGACCATCGAGGCGACGACGACCGACACCGGCGAAGCAAAGACATTCACCGCGAACTTCCTCTGGATGTGCCAGGGCTATTACCGCCACTCGGAAGGCTACACACCGGAATGGAAGGGCACCGATCGCTTCAAGGGCCGCATCGTCCATCCGCAGACCTGGCCGGATGACATCGATCTCACCAACAAGAAGGTCGTCGTGATCGGCTCGGGCGCGACCGCAGCGACGCTGGTGCCGAACATCGCCGACAAATGCGCCCACGTCACCATGCTGCAGCGCTCGCCGACCTATTTCCGGCTCGGCCGCAACGCCATCGAGATCGCGGAGGAGCTCCGCCGGCTCCAGGTCGACGAGGCCTGGATCCACGAGATTGTGCGGCGAAAGATCCTGTTCGAGCAGGACGCCTTCACGAAGCTCTGCCTGTCCAATCCGGAAGGGGTGAAGAAGGAGCTGATCGGCCAGATCAGCGCGGTGCTCGGTCCGGACTATGACGTCGAGAAACACTTCACGCCCAGCTATCGCCCGTGGCGGCAGCGCATCGCCTTCGTGCCCGATGCCGATCTTTTCAAGGGCATCGCCAGCGGCAAGGCCTCCGTCGTCACCGACGAGATCGAACGCTTTGTCGAGAACGGCATCCAGCTCAAATCGGGCAATGTGCTGGAAGCCGATGTCATCGTCACTGCGACCGGCTTCAATCTCGCCGCGCTCGGCGATATCGCCTTCGAGATCGACGGCAAGCCGCTCGCCTTCGGCGACACCGTCACCTATCGCGGCATGATGTTCACCGGCGTACCCAACATGGTCTGGGTGTTCGGCTATTTCCGCGCCAGCTGGACGTTGCGCGTCGATCTCGTCGCCGATTTCGTCTGCCGGTTGCTCGGCCACATGAAGGCGAAGGGCAAAAAGAAGGTCGAGGTGGGCTTGCGCGCCGAAGACCACAACATGCCGATCCTGCCCTGGATCGATCCGGAAAACTTCAATCCGGGCTACATCATGCGCGACATGAACCTGCTGCCCAAGCGCGGCGACAAGCCGGAATGGCAGCACAGCCAGGATTACTGGACCGAGAAGGACGACATCCCGAAGACCGACCTCGACGACAAGGCGTTCATCTACGGGTGAGGGGAGTGTTATGTAGGGCGGCAGCGACCGCCCTACGCTCGACTGTCGTCATGGCGAGAGCCAAGCTTCCTGATTCCGGGAAAAAGATGCAACGAGTGACGCCGCAAAACGTGGCCCGGTTGCAACATGGCCATCGGATTCTGTCTCGGTTGTGCGCCAAACGGGCGCATTTCGGCGGCGCCGTAGTTTTACGGAACCTCGTCATGACCTAAGTTCCCGGCGAAATTGGGAATGGGGGTGCGAGGTGCAGGGCGTGGGGCCATGGTGGCGGCAGGATCGGCTGCGCCGATCCGTTGCTGCGTCGCTTGCAGGCGTATCGGCCGTCTTCGTCGGCTTCTGCCTTTGCACGACACCGGCCAACGCGCTCTGCGCGCCCGATCCCGCCACCAGCGGCCAGACTGTCACTTGCAGCGGCACTGATACCGACGGGTTTCAGGCCGGGGTCGGCGTCGACAGCCTCAATGTCAACGTGCTCTCCGGCGCGATCGTGAACGATAACGGGGCGGTCTCGATCGGCGTCAACGATTCCAGCACGGTCACCAACAACGGCACGCTCTCCGCCGGCTCGGGCCTGACCGGCATCGGCGCCGGAAATTTCAACACGGTGACGAACAACGGTAGCATCACCGTGATCGACAGCGGCCTCGGCATCCAGGTGATCGACCACAACACCGTCGCCAATGCCGGAACGATCACGACCGGCGATAACGGCGCCGCGATTTGGGTCAACGACAACAACACGGTCACCAACAGCGGTGCGCTGTCCGTCGGCGCGGGGGGCGCGGGTGTCTTCTCTGGTCAGAACAACACGATCACCAACACCGCGACGGGTACGATCATCGGAGGCGACGATGCACGCGGCATTTTTGCGGTAGGCGGCGCGACCGTGATGAATGCCGGCACCATCACGGTCGGCGATTCCGCCGGCTTCTCCGGCGGCATTCTCGTCGTCGGCAACAACAACACGGTCACCAACACGGCCACCGGCAGGATTACGGTCGGACAGAATGCCGCCGGCATCTTCATGGCTGGCGACGCCCAGACCGCGAGTAATTTCGGCACCATCACGGCCGGCGATCTTGGCGTCGGCATTGCCGTGCAGGGCGACGATGCCAAGGTGACCAACGGCGGCACGATCACCGCGGGTGACAGCGGATCGGCGGGCATCTCGGCGCAGGGCGACCGGGCGGTGATCAGCCAGAGCGGCACGATCAATGTCGGCGTGGGCGGCGCCGGCATCGCCTATAACGGATCGTCGGCCACGGTCGCCAACAGCGGACGGATCACGGGCGGCGATTTTGCCGAAGGCATCCTGGCGTTCGGCGATTCCAACATCGTCACCAACAGCGGCACGATCACCGTCGGCGCTGCCGGCGTCGGCATCGACGTAAGCTCGTCCGGCACCACTCAGGTGGTCAACACCGGCACCATCACAGTCGGAGCCGGCGGTATCGGCATCACCGTGAACGGCGGTGGAAGCGTCTTCAATTCCGGCACCATCAACGCCGCGACCGGCCTGGCCGCGATCGAGTTCTGCAGCTGCGGCCCGAACACGCTCACGCTCGGCCCGGGCAGCGTCATCAACGGCGCCGTGCTCGGCGCCGGCACCGACACGTTCCAGCTCGGCGGCACCGGCAAGGACACGTTTGACCTCGGCTTGATCGGCAGCCTTCTCCAGTACGACGGCTTCTCGACCTTCAACAAGGTCGACAGCTCGACCTGGACCGTGACCGGCACCGGCAATCAGGACTGGAACGTGCTAGGCGGCACGCTGCTGCTCGCCGGCACCATCAACGGCACCGTGACCATCGCGAGCGGCGGCACGTTCGGCGGCGTCGGCACGGTCGGCACCACCACCGTGAATGGCGGTACGCTGGCGCCGGGCAATCCGACCGGCACGCTCACCGTATCAGGCGATCTCACCTTCACCTCCGCGTCGAGCTACATGGTGCAGGTTTCGGACGCCAGCAACGGCCTCGCGGTCGTGACGGGCACGGCGACGCTCGGCGGTGCGACGGTCGTGGTCGTGCCGACCGGTTCGATCGCGAAGCACTACACCATCCTGACGGCGACGGCGCTGCCCGACACGTTCAATCCGGCCGTTGCCGGGCTCTCGCCGAACCTGAAGGCGATCCTGAGCTACGATCCGAACAACGTCTTCCTCGATCTGTCACTGAGCTACGGCACCGGCCTCAACGTCAACCAGCAGAACGTCGCCAACGTGCTGACGAATCATTTCAATAGCACCGGCAGCCTGCCTGTCGCGCTCGCCAATCTCTCGCCGGCCGGTCTCACGCAGGCCTCCGGCGAATCCGGCACGGGATCGCAGCAGACGACGTTCAATGCGATGAACCTGTTCATGAGCCTATTGACCGACGTGTTCGGTTCGGGTCGCAGCGGTGCGCCCGGGGCGACACCGCTGGCCGACGAGGCGAGCGCCAATGCCTATGCGGCGACCGGCAAGCGTGCACGTGACGGAAGCGCGCGCGACGCGTTCGCCTCGATCTACCGCAAGGCGCCGGCTGCGACATTCGACCAGCGCTGGGATGTGTGGGCGGCCGGCTATGGTGGCTCGCAGACCACGGACGGCAACACGGCCCTCGGCTCCAACACCAGCAGCAGCAGCGTCTACGGCACGGCCGTCGGCCTCGACTATCGATTCTCGCCGTCGACGATCGCCGGTTTTGCGTTGGCCGGCGGCGGCACCGGCTTCAATGTCAACGGACTCGGCTGGGGCCGCTCCGACCTGTTCCAGGCCGGCGCCTTCGTGCGTCACAACGCCGGACCGGCCTACATCACCGCCGCGCTCGCCTATGGCTGGCAGGACGTCACGACCAATCGCATCGTCACCGCCGCCGGCACTGATCAGCTTCGCGCGCAGTTCAACGCTAATGCGTTCTCGGGCCGCGTCGAGGGCGGCTATCGCTATGCGACACAGTGGATCGGCCTGACGCCCTATGCCGCCGCGCAGGCCACCATGTTCAGCCTTCCGAACTATTCGGAATTCGCGGTCGTCGGCAACAACACGTTTGCGCTCAACTATGCCGCCAAGGACGTGACCAGCACCCGCACCGAGCTCGGCCTGCGTGCGGACAGGTCATTCGTGGCGGCCGGCGGCGTGATGACGCTGCGCGGGCGCCTCGCCTGGGCGCATGACTTCAATCCGGACCGTACTATCGGCGCGGTGTTCCAGACGCTGCCGGGTTCGGCCTTTGTCGTGAACGGCGCCGCACAGGCGCGCGATGCCGCACTGACCACGGCGTCGGTGCAGATGAACTGGATGAACGGCTGGTCCGCGTCGGCGACCTTCGAGGGCGAGTTCTCGAACGTCACGCGCTCCTACGCCGGCAAGGGCGTCCTCCGCTACGCGTGGTGAGGAGCGTTGCAGGCTAAGGCGGGACTGCCATCCTCCCCTGGAGGGGGAGGGTCGGTCGCGTGCAGCGCGAGCGGGGTGGGGTGATCTCTCCACTCGGGCACCGCCTGCTGCGAAGCACCGTCACCCCACCTCGGATCGCATTTCGCTTTGCTTCATGCGATCCGATCCTCCCCCTCCAGGGGAGGATAAGAAAGGGCTCTACCGCTTCTTCTGCTCGGGCTGGCGCGGCGGCCGCGGCGGCAGGGGCGTGCCGGCCATCTTGTTCGCGGTCTCGCTGACGTCGAGCAGCGAGCGGCGGATCTCCTCGAGATAGGTCGCCGATTTCTTCTTCATGGTGTCGGCGAGCTCGTGCAGGTCCTGCACCTTCTCGAACAGCTCGTCGGCCTTGCCGTTGACGAAGCCGGGTACCACGCTTTCGATCTTGGTGACCGCCTTGTCGAATCCCGCGAAGGCGCTGTCGACCTTGGCCATCACGGAATCGATCTCGCCGCCCTTGCTCCTGAGATCGGCGGTGTAATTCTCGAAAGTGCGCAGGCCTTCCTTGATGGCAGGTGCGTTGCTGACGATGGTGCGGTCGACGCTGTGCAGGGTGTCGACGATGGATTCGGCGTCGCTGAGATCGGCGGTCAGCACGGGGATGCCGTCCACATCCAGCGGCACCGGTGGCGCCGAGGGCGCGCCGCCGATCAGCGAGATCGCGGCGACGCCGGTGAGCCCCTGGAACTCGATGCCCGCGACGGTGTCCTTGCGGATCGGCGCGGCGTTGTCGAGCATCACCAGCGCCACGATCCGGCGCGGATTGTCCAGCTTGATCGACAGGATCTGGCCCGCAGGCACGCCGTCGAAATTGACCGGCCCGCCGCGGCGCAGGCCGCTGGCGGAGCCGCCCTCGAACACCACGCGCAACTGGCTGCGGCTCTGGATGGTGCGCCATTTCTGCACGCCAAGCACGCCGCCGAACGCCACGGCGATCACCGCCAGCGTCGCCGTGCCGATCACAAGATTGCTCGCGCGTGCCATGAGGTCGAGTCTACGGCCAAAGCGGGGAAGTTGGAAGAAGGCCGCAATGGTACGTAGGGCGGGTTAGCGAAGCGTAACCCGCCGTTTTCGCCGCACTAGCCGTGCAAGTTGGCGGATTACGCTGGCGCTAATCCGCCCTACGGCCTCAATGCCCGGCCGCGCGCTTCGCCGCGGCATTGTTCAGCACGATCAGCGCATCGACGGCCACGCCCGTTTTGGCGTTGATCAGGAACGGATTGATGTCGATCGAGGCGATGCGGTCGCCGGCATCGGCGATCAGGTTGGACAGGCCGACCAGCGCTTTCACCGCGGAGGCCTCGTGCAAGGCCGGCTTGCCGCGATAGCCGCGCATCTTGATGCCGGCCTTGGTGCGTCCGATGAGGAGCCGCGCCTCGGCCTCGTCCAGCGGCGCGCCGGCGAGCGCGACGTCCTTCATCAGCTCGATGTCGATGCCGCCCGTGCCGAACAGCACCACCGGACCCATCTCGGCATCGAGCGAGGCGCCGACCACGAGCTCGAGATCGGCTTTGACCTGCTGCGCGATCAGGATGCCGTCGAGCTTCGGCTTGCCCTTCAGCTTGGCCACCCGCGCGGAAATATCGGTGAAGGCCTTCTTCACCTCGGCGGCGCTGTTGAGGTTCAGCACCACGCCGCCAATGTCGGACTTGTGCAGGATCTCGGCGCTGACCACTTTCGCCACGACCGGGAAGCCGATCTGCTTGGCAATCTTCGCGGCCTCCGCCGCCGTCTGCGCGATCGCCTCCCTGGAGATCGGGATGCCATAGGCCTTCAGCAGTTTCTTCGAGGCGACCTCGTCGAGCGCGGCGCCGTTCGCCGATTTCAGCGCCTTCTCCAGCACGGCTCGTGCGGCGGGCTTCGATGAGGAGACGATGTCGGGCACTTCCTTACGCAGCTTCGCATAGGCGAGCAGCGACTTGATCGCGGTGACCGCGCGGTCCATGCCCTGCATCACCGCGAGATGGGGGAGTGACTTGCGCAAGCCCTTGGTGAAGTCGGTGAAGCCGATCGACATCGCGCTGATATAGATCACGGGCTTGCCGGCCCCGCTCGCCATGTCGTTGACGATGCGCAAGTTCCGCTCGCGCAGCTCGTGCGGCGCCTTGGGCAGCTCGGCGTCGACGATCACGATGTCGATATCGGGGTCGTCGATCATCAGCTTGATCGACTTCATGTAGACGGAGGGATCGACCACCGCGGCAAAGCCGGCGTCGAGCGGATTGCCGACGATCGATCCCGGCCCGAGCATTTTTGCGAGCTCCGAGCCGACATGGGGGCTCAGCGGCGCAAAATTCAGGCCCTCGGCATAGAAGGCGTCGAGCAGCATGCCGCGCTTGCCGCCGGACAGCGTGACCGCGGCGAGCCGGTCGCCCTTCGGCACGGCTGAATGGACGAAGCATTCGGTGGTCTCGATCAGCTCGTCGAGCCCGCCGACGCGGATCACGCCTTCACGCGTTGCGATGGCGTCGAACGTTTCGATCGAGCCCGCCAGCGCGCCGGTGTGTGCCATCGCCGCCGCGCGGCCGCCTTCGGACGCCCCGAGCTTGAGCGCGATCACGGGCTTGCTGGCGGCGCGCGCCGCCTTGCAGGCATCGCGGAACGCCTTGGTGTTGCGTACGCCTTCGAGATAGACGACGATCACCCTGATGCTAGGATCTTCTGCGAAATAGCGCATCAAATCCGGCGTCTCGAGCCCGGCTTCGTTGCCTGTCGTCACCATGTAGCCGACCCCGACGCCGCGATCCTCCAGAGCCTGGCGGATCGCCATGACGATGGCGCCGGATTGTCCGGCGATCGCCACCGCGCCCTGTTCCATGGTGACGATGCGGTCGTCGATATTGGTGAAGAGCTTCTCGCCGGCGCTCAGATTGCCGAGGCAGTTCGGCCCGGTGACGGCGAGGCCCGTCTCGCGTATCGCCGCCTGCAATTCGGCGGCGAGCTTCTGGCTCTCGTCATCCTGCAACTCGCTGAAGCCGGAGGTGACGATGGTGGCCGAGCGCGCGCCGGCCGCAGCCGCGTCTCGAATCACTTGCACGGCGAAGCGTGCGGGTACCAGCACCAGCACGTGATCCGGCTTTTCCGGCAGGCTCGCGAAATCCTTATAGCAGGTGACGCCCCAGATGCTCTCGCGTTTGGCGTTGATCGGATAGAGCCCGCCTTCGAAACCGTATTTGACCAGATTGTTCCAGATGCGCTCGGCATAATTGCCGGGCTTGTCGGTCGCGCCCACCAGCACGATGTTGTGCGGGTGCAGCATGGCATGGATACGCTTGACGATGTCGCTGGCGCCGGGCGGCGGAGACCATGGACGAGACGCGGACGCAGCAGACACATGGGCTTCCATGGCGTGACCTCACCTGTTGTTCTTATTTGGTGGCGCGTCATTCTGTTCTATGGCGTCTCCTTCGGAGTGGCAACCATGTGCGTTGGCATGCCGTGTGGTGGAATGAGCAACGCTCCGGCGCGTCTCGCCACACCGTGGGCGATCTATTCGTCGGCTTCGATCAATGTTGCGTGCAGGATGTAGCGCTCGGGGCCGGAACTGATGGCGTCGAATGGCCAGCAGGTCGCGAGAACGAGCTCGAAACCCCGTGCTGTGGCATCGATGCCCGATGCATCGAAACGGACCACGGCCGACGAATCGGCGCGATAACGAAAATGTTGACCGTCGCTGCGCGTGACGTCGATGACATCGCCGATGGCGACATTGCGCAGGAAGCGGAAATGCGTGTCGCGATGGGCGGCATAGACGGCAATCCCGCGTTCACCCGCCTCCGCCGTGTGGTCGATATGGCCGGGTCCGAAAGCCAGCGACTGTCCGCTCGCGCCCTCCAGCACGATGGCGCTGGCGCCGATCCGTTTGACCTCGATCCGCGCCACGGGCCAGGTGTCGGCCCATGACCACGGCTTGACCGCCTGTCCCGTCGCCATGCTGCGGTCGAACGCCCGCTCCAGCAGCACCTGCGCCAGCCAGGCCTTGGCGTGGATGTAGGCGCCGTCGCCGAACAGGGTGAGGCCGAGGATGGCGAGAACGAGCGGAGAGATGAGGCGGGACATTTCGTTCTACACCCCGTCATTGCGAGCGAAGCGAAGCAATCCAGGGTCTTTCCGCGGGCGCAGTCTGGATTGCTTCGCTGCGCTCGCAATGACGTCAAAGAAAAAGGCGCGCGCGGCCGTTGTAGGGGACGGGCAGCCGCGCGCGCTAACAGAGGAGTTCGGGGAGGCTCCTCTCTCAAGCGGCGTCGGTGAGCAAGGGCCGACGCCGGTTGAACACGAACAGGACCAGGGCGAGCACGGTCAGGACGAGGCCTGCGATCATCTTCAGCTCGGCCGAGGTTGCGGTCTTGGGCAGGCGGACCGCATCAGGTGCGGCGGGGGTCGGCCGTCGCGTCGCCGGCAGATTGCGCGCATCGGCATGACGTTCGCGCAGCTGCGTCGGCGTCAGATGCGGCCGTTCGCCGAACACCTTCTCGAAATCCCACCCCGCAGGCAGATTGATCGGCAGGTCGCTGAGCCTGAGAGGCTCGCCTTCGGGCCGGCTCGGCGTCTTGTCGACGGCGACGAGGCTGGTCAGCCGCGTGACGATTTGGTGGTCGAGCGCCAGCGCCAGGATCGCCTTGTCGGAGTCCTCGGGCGTCATCTCGCGCAGCGTGCGCGCCACTTCGGCATCGCCGATCTTGCGCTTCGCCCAGAGCTTCGACAGTCCCTTGCCTTCGGCGGCGTTCTGCAGCGGCAGCGTTACCGACCACGGGCGGTCGCCGACGCGGCCCTTGATCTCGAGCGAGCCCGCGAGCTTGTCGAGCTTCGCCGCCAGCACCAGCGGCTCGTCGCGATAGACGTCCGGAATGACCGCCGGGGTGATGTCGGCCTTGGCGTCGGCGAATTTTGCGCTGAGGCCGGTCACGGCAGGGTTTTCCAGCTTGGCGAACAGGCCGCGCATGCGCTCCTCGACCTGCTCGACCGAGCCGATATGGGTGAAGGCGCCGCGGCCGAGCTCGGCAGCGCGCGTCATCAGATAGGTGTTGGGCGCAGAGCCGATGCCGACCATGAAGACGCGCGAGCGGCCGCGCATCGCCGTGATGGTCTCGAACAATTGCTGCTCGTTGCCGATCGCGCCGTCGGTCAGGAACACGACCTGGCGAACCATGTTGGTGTCACCGAGCTTGTCGGTCAACGCGGCGCGCATCGCCGGCACCATCTCGGTGCCGCCGCGCGCCTGCAGTCCATTGACGAAGCCGAGTGCTTCGCCGAGATGCGCGGGGTCGGCCGGCACGGAGGTTGAGAACAGCACGTCCATGGTGTCGTCGAAGCGGATCACGTTGAACCGGTCATTGGGTTGGAGGCGGCCCAGCGCATAGAGCAGGCTCGCCTTGGCCTGAACGATGGACGTGCCGCCCATCGAACCGGAATTGTCGATCACGAACACGACCTCGCGCGGCAGCGGTTTCTGCGACGCCTGCTCGGCGCTGGGCGGCGTGACGAAGGCGAGCAGGTAATCGGCATCGCCGACATGCTCGCGGAACAGGCCGACCGACGGGGCCTTCTCGGCGGCCGGTTTCCAGGTCAGCTCGAAATCGCGGTCCGCGGGGACAGCGCCGTCAGCGAGCGTGACGACACGCGTCGCGTTGTCAGGACTTTCGATCTTGACGTTGTGGTGGTGGCTCTTGACCTCACCGAGCGCAAAGCCGGCCTTCAGGCGCACCGTAATGCTGGTCGGATTGACCGGCGCAGCCTTGGCGGGATCCAGCACGGGCGGCGAGATGCGGTCGCGATCCGGCACGGCATCCGAATTCGTTGCGCCCCAGCCGGAGCCGTCCTTGCGGAAATCGACGCTCTGCACGATCGGCGCCGGATTGTAGCGCGGGGCGACCACCAGCGGCAGGCGCAGCGAATATTCATTGCCGGATTGACGCACGGGCTCCTGGTATTCGATCTGCACCAGCACGGTCTCGCCGGGGCCGATATTGGCAACCGAATTGGTGAAGATGTTGGGCCGCTCCTGCTCGGTCAGGGCGGCCTTCTGGCCGGCGCTGCGGGCCTGCTCGTAGATCACGCGGGCCTGCTGCCGCTCCTTGATGTCGCCGACGATGACGCGGTCGCCGACCACCATCTTCAGCGTGTCGACCGCGCCGTTGGTCGCGAGTGGATAGACATAGGTGGCTTCGACCCAGTCCTTGGTCGGATTGCGGAACACCTGCGTGACGCGGGCGCGCAGCGTCGGACCGGATACCGTGATGTCGATGTCGGTCCCGAGGCGGATCGCCTCGGTGGTGGCGCCGTCCTCCTTCAGCAGCAGGCTGCCCGACCTTGCCTCGCCGGGCTGGAGCAGGCCGGCCTGCTCGGTCGTTGCCGACCAGCCCGTTCCGAAGCTCACCAGCAGGGCCACGAAGGCGACCAGCAGTACCGCGATGCCCTGCGCGAGCAGAAACAATCCGACCTTGATCAGCCCCCTGAGCAGAGGGTGTTCGTCGCTGTCGGTGGTGTCGTAGGTGCTCATTTGGCCTGCTCCCGAGGCATGTTTGCTGGCCCTCAGCATCGGTCGGAAGCGCCGGATTTCGCGAGCAGAATGATCGGCAATGTTCCGCCGCCGGCCGGACGGGCCCGCCGCCGGGGTGGCCATGTGCGGTTTTGTGCTGGTTTGTCCGGCCTGCTAGAATGGTGCTCCCAGGCAGGGTTGACGATGCAGATGCAGGCCGACAAGCAGCTTTCGGACGAGCAGAGCCGCGAGATCGCGGAGACCATTCGCGAGGAGCTGGCGAGACGCCGGATCTCCCGGCAGGCCCTGGCGGAGCAGGCCAAGCTCAGCCTGTCGACCCTGGAGAAGGTGCTTGGCGGCCGCCGGCCGTTCACCCTGGCGACCACGGTCCGGCTCGAGCAGGCGCTGGGCGTGTCCTTGCGCAAAAGCGCCGCCGTCGTGGCGGCGCCGCCGGCCGCGAGCGACGTCGCGCCCGACAGTCTCGGCTCCTATGCGCATCGCGCGGTGACCTGGCTCGAGGACGTCTACATCACCTTGCGCCCGTCCTTCGGCGACAAGGACGCGATCTTCGCCTATCGCACCGAGATCGTCTGGGAGCCGAAGGTCTCGTCGCTGGTCTTCCGCGAGGGCGAGCGGACGGATACCGCCTATGAGCACACCGGCGAGGTCGCCGTTCCCCACCAGTCCGGCTTCATCTATCTCGTCATCATCAAGCACGGTCAGCATCGCGTGATCACGGTGTCGCGGCCGACCGTCGCCGGCGAGATGTACGGTATCATCTCGACGCTCCGCGCCGGCCCCGGCTCGCAGCTGACGCCGATCGCCGCGCCGATCGCCTATGTGCCGCTCAAGAACATTCCGAAGCCGTCACTGGGGCGGGTCGCGCCCGACGACCCCAATTACGCCCTGTATCGGAAGCATCTGCGCCGCACGGTGGAGGAGCCATTCGCGCTCTTCCTGCCGGCATAGGTTCACCTTGAAGAGCATGGATAAAAAGATGGCGGCCTTCCGGCCGCCATCTTCCGTGCAGGAGGCGTCCGTCGCGAGCTAGCCGCTCGGCTCGGCGCTGATGATGTCGCCGAACAGCTCCCACTGGCCCTTCTTGAAGCGCCACATCTTGAGCTGCTCGATCGGTGCGAAGTCGTTGGCGGAGGTATTGATCTTGATCCCCGGGATCAGCGTGTCCGGGACGAAGTCCTTCAGGCTGGCGGCCTGCTTCATCACGTTCTCACGCGTGAGATTGTCGCCCGACTGCTTCAGCACCTGAACCATCGTCTGGGCCGCCGCATAGCCGTAGACGAGATTCGCGTCCGAGATGTTCGCGCCGGGCATGTACTTGTCGATGAAGGCCATGAACTTCTTCATGCCCTCGTCGTCCTTCCACTGCGGGTCCGACGCGTCCTTCAGATAGCCGGCCGACAGCACGCCTTCGGAGGCTTCGAGGCCGGCGGGCTTCATCACGGCGCCGATGGACACCGAGACGTCGGTCATCAGGTGCATCGGCTTCCATTCCAGCTCGGCGATCTTCTTGATGGCCTGCGCCGCGAATTTCGGGGTCGCGATGTTGACGAAGACATCGGCGCCGGTGCCCTTGAGCTTGACGATATGGGCGTCGATCGACGGCTCCGACGTCTCGTAGCTCTCTTCGGCGACGATCAGCTTCGATGCCTTGTCGCCGAACACGTCCTTGATGCCGGCGACGTAGTCCTTGCCGAAATCGTCGTTGGCATAAAAGATCGCGACCTTCGCGTCCGGCTTCTCCTTCAGGATGTACTTGGCGAAGATCCGCGCCTCGACGCGGTAGCTCGGCTGGAAGCCCATGGTCCACGGAAAGTTCTGCGGGTCGTTCCACTTGCTGGCGCCGGTGGCGAGGAAGAGCTGCGGGACCTTCTTCGAATTGTGATATTTCTGCACGGCGGTCTGGGTCGGCGTACCCAGCGCGTTGAACACCAGAAAAACCTCGTCGCTCTCGATCAGCTTGCGGACCTGCTCCACGGTCTTCGGCGGCGAATAGCCGTCGTCATAGGAGATCCAGTTGATCTTGCGGCCGTTGATGCCGCCCTGATCGTTGATCATCTTGAAATAGGCTTCCTCGGTCTTGCCGATCACGCCATAGGCGGAGGCCGGACCCGAATAGGCCTCGACATTACCGATCTTGATCTCGGTGTCGGTGACGCCGGTGTCGTATTTCTTCTGCGCCTGGGCGCCCTGGGCCGAGAGCAATGTCAGGGCCGCCGCTGCGGCAAGCAGGGAGAGTTTCTTGTTCTTCATGGAAATTCCTTGGGTTTCTTGTGGGTTGGCAGGCACTTCAAAAAAGAAAAGCGCCCGCAAGGGGCGCTTCCATCAGGCGTTGGCGACTTTCTTGTCGACCTCCGAGGCGACTGAAAATTCCTTGCGCAGGGTCGGCTTGTGGATCTTGCCGGTGGCGTTGCGCGGCAGCGCTGTGACGAAGCGGATCTGACGCGGGCACTTGAAGCGCGCCAGATTGGCCGCGCAATGTGCAAACACATCCGCCTCGGTCAGCCGCTCGCCCGGTTTGACCGCGACGATGGCAAGGCCGACCTCGCCCCACTGCGGATCAGAGATACCGATCACTGCGGCTTCCGCGATTGCGGTCAGCTGATGCAGGACGTTCTCGACCTCGGCCGGATAGACGTTCTCGCCGCCGGAGATGTACATGTCCTTCCAGCGGTCGACGATGTAGTAGAAGCCCTCTTCGTCGATGCGCGTCGCATCGCCGGTGTGCAGCCAGCCGTCGGTGAAAGAGGTCTTGTTCGCCTCCGGCCTGTTCCAGTAGCCCGGCGTGATGTTGGGACCCTTGACCCAGAGCTCGCCGAGCTCGCCGACAGCGGCATCGCTGCCGTCGGGCCGGACGATGCGCACTTCGGTGTGCAGCACCGGCTTGCCGGCGGAGCCGGCCTTGCGCGCCGCGTCCTCGCGATCGAGCACCAACACGGCCGGCGAGGTCTCGGTCATGCCGTAACCCTGCTGCAGCGCGACGCCGCGAGCCTCCCAGACCTTCAATAGCGGCACCGGCATCGGCGCGCCGCCGACACCGCCGACGATCAGCCTGCCGAGGTCGGTCGTCGCGAAAGCCGGATGCTGCGCCATGAACTGGTAGATCGCGGGCACGCCGAAGAACACGTTGATGCCCTGGCCGGGATCGTTGATCAGGCCGAGCGCCGTTCCGGGATCGAAGGCCCGCATGATCATCACGGTGCCGCCGGCATGCAGCACCGGATTGGTGTAGCAATTGAGCCCGCCGGTGTGAAACAGCGGCAGCACGGTGAGCAGCACCGAGGACGGCCCGATGCAGGCGGGGCCGCCGAGATTGACGCAATTCCAGAAGGTCATGCCATGCGTGATGGTCGCGCCCTTCGGATGTCCCGTCGTGCCCGACGTGTACATGATGGTCGAGACGTCATCGAGCGTGACCTCCTCGGCACGGTCGAGCGGCTTTGCTGCCGTGATGCCAGCCTCATAGGTGCCGCCGGGCCCGAGCAGCAGGCAGGTGGCGATGCCGCAGAGTTTTGCCACGGCGAGTGCCGTTTCGGCCAGATCAGCGTCGTGGATCATCACCTTCGGCGCGCAATCGCCGGTGATGAACTGGAGCTCGGGAACGGTGAGCCGGGTGTTGAGCGGCACGAAGATGGCGCCCAGCCGTCCGCAGGCGAACTGCACCTCCAGCGTATCGGTGGTGTTCAGCGCCAGCACCGCGACGCGGTCGCCGCGCGAGACCTTCAGCGTATGACGCAGGAACGAGGCGAGCCGCGAGACGCGGGCGTCGAGCTGCGCATAGCTGAAGCGGCGCTCGCTGGCGAGATCGATCACCGCAACCTTGTCGGGTGTGCGGCGGCCATGGTGGGCGATCCAGTCGTAGTAACGAACGGCCAAAAATCCCTCCCTCGGCGGTCTTTCGCCGCCTGCATTCCTGTCGCCGTGCACCATGCCCGGCATGGCCCCAAGGGCCAGCCGGAGTTTGTGCGCCACGTCTTTTTTGATTTGGAGTTGGCCTGCGGTGGGCGAAAATCGTCTTGCGTTGAGTTGCTAGGCGGCGAGCTGCCGTGGAGCGGTTCCCCGGTCAGCCACTCTGCGCAAGTGGACGGCTGTTGTTCCGGCCATGGTGGACCGGACGAATCCGCCAGAGGGCGAGTTGCGATGAAGAGCCCGTTCTATACCGCCGAGCACGACGCCTTCCGGGACGTCATGCGCCGCTTCGTCGAGAAGGAGATTGCGCCATTCGCCCATGACTGGGACGAAGCCGGCGAATTCCCGCGTGCGCTCTATCGCAAGGCGGCCGAGATCGGCCTCTTGGGACTCGGATTCCCCGAGGAATATGGCGGCATCGCCGCCGACCAGTTCATGAAGATCGTCGCCAGCCAGGAATTGGCGCGGGCCGGCGCCGGCGGTGTCAGCGCCAGCCTCATGAGCCACACCATCGGCTCGCCCCCGATCGCGCGCGCGGCGCGCCCCGAAGTCAAGGCGCGCGTGCTGCCGCAGGTTCTGTCGGGCGAGAAGATTTCCGCGCTGGCGATCACCGAGCCCGGCGGCGGCTCGGACGTTGCCAACCTGCGCACAAGGGCGCGCCGCGACGGCGATCACTACGTCGTGACCGGCGAAAAGACGTTCATCACCTCCGGGATGCGCGCGGACTATCTGACCGTTGCCGTGCGCACGGGCGGCGAGGGCGCCGGCGGCGTCAGCCTGCTCCTGATCGAGGGCGACACGCCCGGCCTGTCCAGGACAAAACTGAAGAAGATGGGCTGGTGGGCCTCCGACACCGCGACGCTGCATTTCGACGACTGCCGCGTGCCGGCCGAGAACCTGATCGGCGAGGAGGGGCAGGGCTTCAAGATCATCATGCGGAATTTCAATAGCGAGCGCATGGGCATGGCGGCGGGCTGCACCGGCTTCGCACGCGTCTGCCTCGACGAGGCGATTGCCTATGCCAAGGAGCGCAAGACCTTCGGCAAGCCGCTCGCCCAGCATCAGGTCATCCGCCACAAGCTCGTGGACATGGCGCAGAAGGTGGCAGCCTCGCAGGCAATGCTGGAGATGCTGGCCTGGCGGCTGGAGCAGGGCGAGAGCCCGGTCGCGGAGATCTGCATGATGAAGAACCAGGCGACGCAGACCATGGCGTTCTGCGCCTCGGAAGCCGTGCAGATTTTCGGCGGCGCCGGCTTCATGCGCGGCATCAAGGCCGAGCGCATCTATCGCGAGGTCAAGGTCAACGCCATCGGCGGTGGCACCGAGGAGATCATGAAGGATCTGGCCAGCCGGCAGATGGGGTTGTGAAAATATATGCGTCGTCCCGGGGCGCGCATAGCGCGAACCCGGGACCTAGAGCTGAGTCCTAACATTTCGAGCTTCCGGGTTCGACGCTTCGCGTCGCCCCGGAATGACGGGAAACAAAATGCTATTCACTGCCGACCACGACGACATCCGCCGCTCCCTGCAGAAATTCATCGCCAACGAGATCAACCCTCACGTCGATGAATGGGAGAAGGCCGACATCTTCCCGGCGCACGAGCTGTTCAAGAAGATGGGCAGCCTCGGCTTCCTCGGCCTGAACAAGCCGGTCGAATTCGGCGGCTCGGGCCTCGATTACTCCTACGCGCTGATGATGGCGGAGGAGCTCGGCGCCATCACTTGCGGCGGCGTGCCGATGGCGATCGGCGTGCAGACCGACATGGCGACGCCGGCGCTGGCGCGGTTCGGCTCGGACGAGGTGCGCCGCGAATTCCTCAGCCCTTCGATCTCCGGCGACTTTGTGGCCTGTATCGGCGTCTCCGAGCCGGGCGCGGGCTCGGACGTCGCCTCGATCAAGACCAATGCGCGCTCCGACGGCGACGATTACCTCATCAATGGTGGCAAGATGTGGATCACCAACGGCACGCAGGCCGACTGGATCTGCCTGCTTGCCAACACCGGCGACGGACCCGTCCACCGCAACAAGTCGCTGATCTGTGTCCCCATGAAGAGCAAGGGCGTCCAGGTCGCGCGAAAGCTCGACAAGATGGGCATGCGCTCGTCGGACACGGCGCAGATCTTCTTCGACAATGTCCGCGTGCCCAAGCGCAACCGGATCGGCGAGGAGGGCAAGGGCTTCACCTACCAGATGATCCAGTTCCAGGAGGAGCGGCTCTGGGGCGCGGCGGCTTGCCTGAAGGCGCATGAATACATCATCGACCAGACCATCGAATATACGCGCAACCGCAAAGCCTTCGGAAAGTCGATCCTTGACAATCAGGTCGTCCACTTCAAGCTGGCGGAGATGCAGACCGAGGTCGAGTTGCTGCGCGCGCTGATCTACCGCGCCGCCGAGCAGCTTGTGGCCGGCGAGGATGTGACCAAGCTTGCGACCATGGCCAAGCTGAAAGCCGGCCGGCTCGGTCGCGAGCTCACCGACGCCTGCTTGCAATATTGGGGCGGAATGGGCTTTACCAACGAGACGCCGGTCAGCCGGGCCTATCGCGACAGCCGCCTGACCTCGATCGGCGGCGGCGCCGATGAAGTCATGCTGATGGTTTTGTGCAAGATGATGGGCACGCTGCCCGGCAACTCATAAAGTTCGAGCATGATCTCGTTGGAAAACCGCTTCACACTTTTCCGGATCATGCTCTAGGGGGAATGCATCATGATCACGCTCTATCATTGCGACGCCGCGCGCTCGTTCCGTCCGCTCTGGATGCTGGAGGAGATGGGGCTGCCGTATGAGTTGAAGATGCTGCCGTTCCCGCCGCGTGTCTTCGCCAAGGAGTACCTCGCGCTTAATCCGCTCGGCACGATCCCCTTCATGGTCGATGGCGAGACCAAGATGACGGAGTCTTCCGGCATCTGTCATTATCTCGGTACCAAATACGCCCCGACGCCGCTGATGGTTGATGTCGCGGATCCCGCCTATGGCGGGTTCCTGAACTGGATGTATTTCAGCGATGCCACGTTAACCTTCCCGCAAACGCTGGTGCTCCGGTACACCCAGCTCGAGCCGGAGGAGCGGCGCAATCCGCAGGTCGCCACCGACTATGCAAAATGGTTCCTGGGCCGGCTGCGCGCCGTCGAGGCAGCCACGGCGAATGCCGAAACCTTGTGCGCGGGCCGTTTCACCGCCGCTGACATTGTCATCGGTTACGCGCTCCGCCTCGCCGACAATATCGGGCTCGCCAAGGATTTTGGGCCAAATGTCGCAGCCTATTGGGCGCGCCTGCAGCAACGTGACGGCTTCAAGCGCGCCGTTGCTGCGGAGCAAAAGGCCGGCCAGGAGCAGAATGTTGCGCCGCGCGTGAGGGCGTAAGCAGAGCTGTCATTCCGGGGCGATGCGAAGCATCGAACCCGGAATCTCGCGCGGCAATCTCGAGGTTCCGGGTTCGGTCCAATGGACCGCCCCGGAACGACAACGCATGCGTCCATGACAGCGCTATCCCGTCGTGACAGCGCCCAAATTTCCGCTAAGGTGACCTCCGTCCGCAGCGGCCAGAGAGCCGCGCGAGGAGGAGCCCAATGGAATATAACGGTCGCGAATCCGACCATCTGATGCTGATCACGCCGGAGCGGGTGTTCTATGCCGGCCTGCTCGGCCGCCCCCGCAAGCGGACCCCGGGCTGCTGCCATGTCTATGTGGCGGTGAAGGGCAATCTGCACCTGACCATCGACGACGCTCTCGCCTCCGGTGAGCTGTTCGTCACCCTGCCGAACCAGAGGCATTCCATTGCCAGCGACTATCGCACCGCCATCAGCGTGACGCTCGAGCCCGAGAGCATGCCGGATGGCGTGCTCGAAGCCCTGGCCGAGCGGCTGATGGGACCGGACCGCGCGGCCTATGCTCGCAAGATCCTCGCCGCTTACGCGCTGCTGCGCCAGCGCCGCTACGGCGACATCACCACCGCCGAATTCGACGAGATGTGCTTCGGCGAGGCGCTGCCGCGCCGCGTGCTCGACCCGCGCGTGACGCGCGCGGTCGCCCGCATCGAGCGCTTCTCCGGCGAGCCGGTGACGGCGGATACATGCGCGGCAGAGGCGGGCCTCTCCGCCTCGCGCTTCCTGCATCTGTTCAAGGAGGAGACCGGCATCTCGTTCCGCTCCTTCCGCGCCTGGAAGCGCGCGCGGCACCTGCTGCACTTCGCCAACCAGGACCTCAACCTCGCCCATCTTGCGCAGGACATCGGCTATCCCGATAGCACCCATTTCAGCCATTCGATCCGCCGCTTCTACGGATTGAAGCCGCGCGCGATCTTCGTCGGCTCGCGCGACCTTGCGATCTATCGCAGCACCGAGACGGTGCGGCTCGCGGAGGCGGGCTAGCGCCGCTCCCGTAGGGTGGATTAGCCGAAGGCGTAATCCACCTCTTTGCTCTCCGCGGCGGCGGAAGTGGTGGGTTACGCCTTCGGCTGACCCACCCTACGAATTCGTCGTTTTCGCCAGCTTCTCCGCGCAAGAAGCTGCATGCCCCGCATCACATGATCGCCCACGTTGAATTCTCAACGTGCGAGATATTTTTGGCATGAGCGACAAGGCCGTCATCACCTGCGCGCTGAACGGCGTGCTCACCGACCCGAAGCAGCACAACGTGCCCGTGACGCCCGAGCAGATGGCGCGCGAGGCCAGGGCTGCGTTCGATGCCGGCGCGTCCGTCATGCACATCCATCTGCGCCAGCAGGCGCCGGGCAAGGGGCACCTGCCGTCCTGGGAGGTCGCGGTCAGCAAGGAGATCCAGCAGGCGATCCGGGAAGCCTGTCCGGGCGTGATCATCAACCACACCTCGGGCGTATCGGGGCCGAACTACTCCGGTGCGCTCGACTGCATCCGGGAAACGAAGCCGGAGATTGCCGCCTGCAACGCCGGCTCGCTGAATTATTTGAAGGTGAAGGCCGACAATACCTGGGCCTGGCCGCCGATGATGTTCGACAACGCGGTCGAGAAGGTGAAGGACTATCTCGACGTCATGAACGCGGTCGGCACCATCCCCGAGTTCGAATGCTTCGACGTCGGCATCGTGCGCTGCGTCGGCATGTATCATCAGGTCGGCATGTACAAGGGTCCGCTCGAGTACAATTTTGTCATGGGCGTTGCGTCCGGCATGCCCTCCGATCCCGAATTGCTGCCGATCCTGATCAAGCTGAAGCGCCCGGAAGCTCACTTTCAGGTCACCGCCATCGGCCGTGAGGAGATCTGGCCGCTGCACCAGCGCTGCGCCGAGCTCGGCGGCCATTTGCGCACCGGCCTCGAGGACACCTTCTATCTCGCCGACGGCAAGAAGGTGACGTCGAACGGCCAGCTCATCGAAGCCATCGCCGCCTGCGCAAGGCGCGCCGGCCGCGAGATCGCGTCACCGGCCGAGGCGCGGAAGATCTTTGGGACGAATCGCTAGTCACATCCTGTCATTCCGGGGCACGCGAAGCGTGAACCCGGAATCTCGAGGTTCCGGGTTCGATGCTGTCGCATCGCCCCGGAACGACGGAGCAAGTTGAACGTGTCCATTCTCGAAAACACCATTTCCCCCGGCAGCGCGGCCTATCACGCCAATCGCGACGGCATGCTCGGTCTGATCGACCGCATGCGCGCGCTGGAAGAGCGTACGCGCGCGGCGTCCGCGGCCGCGAAGGATCGCTTTCATAAACGCGGCCAGTTGCTGCCGCGCGAGCGCGTCGCGCTGGTGCTCGATCCCGGCGCGCCGTTCATCGAGCTGTCGACGCTCGCCGGCTACATGTTCGACGTGCCCGATGCGAACAAGAGCGTGCCCGGCGGCGGCGTCATCGCCGGCATCGGTTTCGTCTCAGGCATCCGCTGCATGGTCAGCGCCAACGACGCCGGCATTGACGCCGGTGCGCTGCAGCCCTACGGCCTCGACAAGACGCTGCGCGTGCAGGAACTGGCGCTGGAGAACAAGCTGCCTTATGTGCAGCTCGTCGAGAGCGCCGGCGCCAATCTGCTGCGCTACCGCGTCGAAGATTTCGTCCGCGGTGGCAACATCTTTCGCAACCTCGCGCGGCTCTCGGCGGCGGGCCTGCCGGTCGTCACTGTCACCCATGGCTCGTCCACCGCGGGCGGCGCGTATCAAACCGGCCTGTCCGACTACATCGTCATGGTGCGCGGCCGCACCCGCGCGTTCCTTGCCGGGCCGCCGCTGCTGAAGGCCGCGACCGGCGAGATCGCGACCGAGGAGGAACTGGGCGGCGCCGAGATGCACACTCAGGTTTCAGGCCTCGGCGACTATCTCGCCGAGGACGATCGCGACGCGCTGCGCATCGCCCGCGAGATCATGGCGGCGCTGGAATGGCAACGGCCGGGCCGGGCGGTGGCGGACTTCAAGCCGCCGCGCTACGACCAGGACGAACTGCTCGGCATCATGCCGATGGACCACAAGCGCCCGGTCGACATGAAGCAGGTGATCGCGCGCATCATCGACGATTCCGACTTCACCGAGATGGCGCCGAATTACGGCCCGGCCACCGTCTGCGGCCATGCCCGCATCGAGGGCCAAGCCATCGGCATCATCACCAACAACGGTCCGCTCGATCCGGCCGGCGCCAACAAGGCGACGCATTTCATCCAGGCCTGCTGCCAGACCCGCACGCCGATCCTCTACCTCAACAACACCACCGGCTACATGGTCGGCAAGGCCTATGAGGAAGCCGGCATGATCAAGCACGGCTCCAAGATGATCCAGGCGGTGACCTCGGCGACGGTGCCGCAGATCACGATCTATTGCGGCGCCTCGTTCGGCGCCGGCAATTACGGCATGTGCGGGCGCGGCTTCCATCCGCGCTTCTGCTTCTCTTGGCCCAATGCCAAGACCGCCGTGATGGGCGGCGAGCAGGCGGCCGAGACCATGGCGATCGTGACGGAAGCTGCCGCCGCCCGCCGCGGCAAGCCGATCGAGAAAGACAAGCTGGATGCCATGAAGGCGCAGATCGTCGGCGTGTTTGACGGGCAGATGGACGTGTTCTCGACCAGCGCCCGCGTGCTCGACGACGGCGTGATCGATCCGCGCGACACCCGCGCGGTTCTGTCCGAAATGCTCGCGATCTGCCGCGAGGGTGACGCACGGACACCTCAGCGCATGCAATTCTCGGTGGCCCGGCCATGAGGAACGGATCAGTGCATCACCGCCCGTTCTTCAGGGTTCTGGTCGCCAATCGCGGCGAGATTGCATTGCGCGTGATGCGCAGCGCACGGCAGCTCGGCCTCGGCGTCGTCGCAGTCTATTCGGATGCCGATCGCGATGCGCTTCATGTGAGGCAGGCGGATCAGGCCGTGCGCATCGGCGAAGCGCTGCCGGCGCAATCCTATCTCAACATCTCCGCGATCATTGCCGCTGCCAAGGCGAGCGGTGCGGATGCCGTTCACCCCGGCTACGGCTTCCTCGCCGAGAACGAAGATTTTGCGCAAGCCTGCAAGGATGCCGGCCTCGTCTTCATCGGCCCGTCGCCGCAGGCGATCGAGGCCATGGGCAACAAGGCCGGCGCCAAGGAAATCATGAAGAAGGCCGGCGTGCCTGTCGTGCCCGGCTATCAGGGCACTGAGCAGGGCGACGAGGTCATGCTCGCCGAGGCCCAAAAGATCGGCTTCCCCGTGATGATCAAGGCGGTCGCTGGCGGCGGTGGCCGCGGCATGCGGCTGGTCGCCGACGCCGCCTCTTTCCCCGATGCGCTGCGCAGCGCGCGGTCGGAGGCCAAGGCGGCGTTCGGCGACCCCACCGTCATCCTCGAACGCGCCATCCAGAACCCGCGCCACATCGAGATCCAGGTGTTCGGCGACAGCCACGGCAACGCCATCCATCTCGGCGAGCGCGACTGCTCGGTGCAGCGGCGGCACCAGAAGCTGATCGAGGAGGCGCCGTCGCCCGCGGTCACGCCGGAGCTGCGCGCCAAGATGGGCGAGGTCGCGGTATCAGCGGTGAGGGCGCTGCGCTACGAGGGCGCCGGCACGCTGGAATTTTTGCTCGATGCCAGCGGCGAGTTCTACTTCATGGAGATGAACACGCGTCTCCAGGTCGAGCATCCCGTCACCGAGGCGATCACGGGGCTCGATCTCGTCGAGCTGCAGCTGCGCGTCGCGCGCGGCGAGCAATTGCCGGTGAAGCAGCAGGACATCAAGTTCTCCGGTCATGCCATCGAGGTGCGGCTGTGCTCGGAGGATGCCGCGCAGGACTTCATGCCGCAGTCCGGCCGCATGGCGCGCTGGCAGGTGCCTGACGGCATCCGGGTTGAGCACGCGCTGCAACCGGGCTCGGAGATCCCGCCGTTCTATGATTCCATGATCGCCAAGGTGATCAGCCACGGCGCCAATCGCGAAGAGGCGAGGGGACGGCTGATCGTCGGCCTCGAGCAGCTCACCGCGTTTGGCGTGACGACCAACCAGGCCTTCCTGATGTCGTGCCTGCGCCATCCCGGCTTTGCCGGGGGCGAGGCGACAACGGCGTTCATCGGCGCGCATCGCGACGAGCTGCTGGCGCCGCGCGCGGACGCCGCATTCGATACGGCGCTGGCGGGCCTGCTGCTCTACGTCACCAACCCCCGCGCGCCGTCCTGGCAAAGCGGGCGCAGTCTCGCCGCCACCTTTCCGTTGCCTGCAAAGATCGAGATCGCCGGCCACGCGCATGAACTCGAAGTCACGCGCGAGCGTGACGGCAACTACACGGTGGCCGCCAACGGCCGTCAGGACAGGTTCGAGATCGACCAGCTCGATCCCGATGCCATCCGCTTCCGCCATGATGGCGTGATGGACAGCGCAAGATTCCTGCGCGATGGCGACCGGCTGTACGTTCAGCATCGCGGCATCCCGCTCGCGGTCACCGATCTCACCCTCGCTGCACCGAAGGCCGCGGCGAGCAATGGCGGCGACGGCAAGGTCCGCGCCGCCATGAACGGCCGCGTCGTCGCCGTCCTGGTCAAGCCGGGCGATCGCGTCACCAGCGGCCAGCCGGTCTTGACGCTGGAAGCGATGAAGATGGAGCACGTCCACAAGGCCGACATCGACGGCGTCGTCGCCGCGATCGACGTCGCCGAGGGCGAGCAGGTCACGACAGGCCGGATCGTCGTGGAGATCGGAGCCGGCTAAGGCGGTACCGTAGGGGGCAACGGCGCGAAGCGCGTGCCCACGAAGGTCAATCGTACCCGGGGTGGTGGACACGCTTCGCTATACTCCCTACGGCATCGGCCGTTCGGCGAGAATTTCAATGATTTCAATGAAGTTTCGGCGCATCATGGCTTGCAGGGGTGACCATTGAACAATGTTCAATATCGGACTATATTGAACATTGTTCATTTAGTCGGGAGGCCCGCATGCAGCGCGCAACTGATTCCGCCCCAGAGACCAATGCTACGCCCCGCTTCCTGTCGTCCCGGCTTCCCTTCGCCCGAGCACAGGTCCGCGAAAAATACCTGAGCGCCGCTGTCCTCGTGCTGGTGCTGGTGGCACTCTTCGCGCCGGCCCTGCCTGCCTCCGCTTGGCCGATCCCGCATTACGTCGACAGCCGCACCTGGTTCGGCCTACCCAATGCCGGCGATGTGCTGAGCAACCTCGCCTTCCTCGCGCTGGGTGTCTGGGGCCTGGTGTTGCTGCGCGCCCGTCCCGATGCGCCCGCGGGCACAGGCTGGCTCTTCGTGGGGCTGATCCTCACTTGCGTGGGCTCGACTTTCTATCATCTCGCTCCCGACATGCCGCAGCGCCTCGTGGCGGATCGCCTCGGCATGGCGGTGGCGTTCGCGGGCTTTCTCGGCATCGCCGCCAGCGAGCGCGTGAGCATGCGCGCCGGTCAGGTGCTGGTGGTGCTGATGATGGTTGCGGGGCCGCTCGCGGCCTGGGTGGCGCGCGACAACATCACGCCGTGGGCCGTCGTGCAGTTCGGCGGCATGGCGCTCGCGGTGGGACTGGCGTTGACACGGCCTCGGCCCGGTGCGCTTGGCGTGCCGCTCGGCGGCGTGATCTTTTTCTATGTGCTGGCCAAGCTCTTCGAGCTCGGCGATGCCACCATCTTTGAAGCGACAGGGCACATCGTCTCGGGCCACACGCTCAAGCATCTGGCTGCGGCGCTGGCTGCGTGGCCGGTGATCGCCACGCTCCGAAATCGTAGGGTGGGTTAGCCCGCGGCCGCGCAGAGCGCGGTCCGCTGGCGTAACCCACCACTGTTCCTATCCGCGGAGATAGAAGCGGTGGGTTACGCCCAGCGAACTGCGCTTCGCGCAGTCGCGGGCTAACCCACCCTACGGGATCGCGTTGGTCCGCCCCGTTCCCTCATTCAGCAGGCACGCCACCTGGTGCCCGTCGCCGGCATCCACCAGCGCCGGCCGCCCCGTCTTGCAACGCTCCATCGCAAACCGGCAGCGGGTGTGAAATGCGCAGCCGGAGGGCGGATTGACCGGGCTCGGCACGTCGCCATCGACCAGCGGCACCAGCTTCTTCGCGAGCGGATTGGCGACCGGCACCGAGGCGAGCAGCGCCTGCGTATAGGGATGCCTGGGATTGCGGAACAGCTCGTCCTTGTGGGCGATCTCGACGATCCGGCCAAGATACATCACGGCCACGCGGTGGCTGATATGTGCGACCACGGCGAGATCGTGCGCGATGAAGAGATAGGAGAAGCCGTGCTGGCGTTGCAGGTCGATCAGCAGGTTGATCACCTGCGCCTGGATCGAGACGTCGAGCGCGGACACCGGCTCGTCGCAGACGATCAGGCGGGGGCCCAACGCGAGTGCACGTGCGATGCAGATGCGCTGGCGCTGGCCGCCCGAAAACTGGTGCGGGAAATTCTGCATCTGGTCCGGCCGCAGGCCCACTTGCTCGAACAGTCTTGCGACCCGCGCCTCCAGCTCCTTGCCGCTCGCGAGCCCATGCACGGCCAGCGGCTCGCCGACGATGTCGCCCGCAGTCATGCGCGGATTGAGCGAGGCAAAGGGATCCTGGAACACGATCTGCATCGAGCGGCGGTGCGGGCGGAGCGCCGTCTTGGACAGATGCGTGATGTCCTCGCCCTCGAGCCGGATCTGGCCCGAGGTCGGCTCGACCAGCCGCAGCACGCTGCGCGCCACCGTCGACTTGCCGCAACCGGATTCGCCGACGAGGCCCAGCGTCTCGCCGATGCCGAGCGAGAACGAGACGCCATCCACCGCATGCACGGTGCCGACCTGCCGGCGCAACACGCCGGCGCGCACCGGATAGTGCTTCGTGAGGTCGGTGACTTCGAGCAATGCCTCGGTCATGCCACCTCCGCCACTTCTTCCGCACGCCAGCACGCCGCGAGATGGCCGCCGCCCCAATCCGCCAGCGGCGGATATTCGGCCTCGCAGCGTTTGACCGCGAGCTTGCAGCGCGGCGCGAAGGCGCAGCCCTGCGGCAGCCGCACCAGCGAGGGCACGGTCCCCGGAATTTCGTTCAGCCGCGCCTGCGCCGGCACGCCGGACGCCGGCACCGCCGGGATCGACGCCATCAGTCCGCGCGTATAGGGATGCTTTGGCGCGGCGAACAGCGCCTCGACGCTGGCTTCCTCGACCTTCCTCCCCGCATACATCACGATCACGCGCTGCGCGGTCTGCGCGACGACGCCGAGATCGTGCGTGATCAGCACGAGGCCGGTGCCAAGCTCCTTCTGCAGGTCGAGGATCAGCGCCAGGATCTGGGCCTGAATGGTGACGTCGAGCGCGGTGGTCGGCTCGTCCGCGATCAGCAGCGCCGGCCGGCAGGCCAGCGCCATCGCGATCATCGCGCGCTGGCGCATGCCGCCGGAGAGCTGGTGCGGATATTCGCGCGCACGCCGTGCCGGCTCGGGGATGCGCACCAGACGTAGCATCTCGACCGCGATCTCGCCGGCTTCCTTGCGCGACAGGTTGCGGTGCAGCCGCACCGCCTCGACGATCTGGTCGCCGATCCGCATCACCGGATTGAGCGAGGTCATCGGCTCCTGGAAGATCATGGAGATGCGGTTGCCCCTGACCGCGCGCATCTGCGCTTCATCCAGCCCCAGCAGGTCGGTGCCTTCGAGCGTGACGGAGCCGCCGACGATGCGGCCGGGCGGATCGGGCACGAGCCGCATCAGCGACAGCGCGGTGACGCTCTTGCCGCAGCCGGATTCGCCGACGATCGCCAGCGTCTCGCCACGCTTCACGGTGAACGAGACGTCATCCACGGCCTTGAACAGGCCGGAATTGGTGAAGAACACCGTCTTCAGGTTCTTCACGTCGAGCACGAGATCGGATTTGTTCGCCATCAGCCGCGCTGCCGGGGATCGAGGATGTCGCGCAGGGCGTCGCCGAACAGGTTTGCGCCGAACACGGCGAGGCTGATGGCGATGCCCGGGAAGATCACCAGCCACGGCGCGGTCCGGACATATTCGGCGGCGGATTCGGAGAGCATGCGGCCCCATGACGGATAAGGCTCGGGAATGCCGAGGCCGAGGAAGGAGAGCGAGGCTTCGGTCAGGATGGTCGAGCCGAGCTGCGCGGTGGCGAGCACGATCAGCGGCGCCAGCGTGTTCGGCAGCACGTGGCGGAGCGCGATGCGGACCTCGCTCATGCCGATCGACTTGGCAGCCTCGACGAAGGGCTGCTCGCGCAGCGCCAGCGTGTTGGCGCGGATGACGCGCGACACGGTCGGGATCAGCGGAATGGCGATGGCGATGATGACGTTCGGCAGCGACGGTCCGAGCGCGGCGGTCATGATCAGGGCCAGCACCAGCAGCGGCAGTGCCTGCAGCACGTCGGAGACGCGCTGGAACACGAGGTCGACCCAGCCGGAGAGATAGCCGGACGTCAGCCCGACGATGACGCCGATGGTGCCGCCGAGCGCGGTCGAGCCAATCCCGACCGCGAGCGAGATGCGCGCGCCATGGATGATGCGGCTGAACACGTCGCGGCCGAACGAGTCCGTCCCCATCCAGTGCGCCCAGCTCGGCCGGGCCAGCGCGCGGGCGGAATCGACCGTGAGCGGATCGTAGCGCGCGATGAAGTCGGCAAAGATCGCGGTGAGCACGAACACCGTGATGATGATGAGCCCGGCCGCGCCCAGCACGTGCCGCTGCGCCATGAACAGCACGCGCCGCCACCCGCCGGTCGCATGCGCCCCGGCGCGTCTCAGTTCAACGTCGAAGTCGATCGCGGCCAAACAGCTCTCCTAATCCGTGTACCTGATGCGCGGATCGAACACCGCGTAGAGCATGTCGACGGTGAAGTTCGCGAACACCACCACGACGGCAATGAACATCACGAGGTTCTGCACGATCGGGTAATCGCGCCAGCGGATCGCCTCGACCAGGAAGCGCGCGACGCCGGGAATGTTGAACACGGTCTCGGTGACGATCAGGCCGCCGATCAGGAATGCCGCTTCGATGCCGATCACGGTGATGACGGGCAGGATCGCGTTCTTCAGTGCGTGGTGATAGTTCACCGCCGCATCCGATGCGCCCTTGGCGCGCGCGGTGCGGATATAATCCTGCCGCAGCACTTCCAGCATCGAGGATCGCGTGATGCGCATGGTCAGCGCGGCGCTGCGGAAGCCGACGGCGGCGGCGGGCACGGCGTAGGTCGTGAACGCCTCCAGCCAGGTCTGCGGGTTCGGGTTGAAGATGGGGATCTGGCCGAACATCGCCACCGCCGCGGTGAGGATGAGCAGGCCGAGCCAGAACGAGGGCAGCGACAATCCGCTGAGGCTGACGACGCGCAACGCGTAGTCGAGCTTTGTACCCTGCTTCACCGCGCTGATGACGCCGAGGGGAATGCCGATGGAGGCCGAGAACAGCAGCGCGAGGCCGGCGAGCCGCGCGGTGATCGGGATCCGCGGCAGGATCTCCTGGAGCGCGGGCTTCTCAGAGACGTAGGAGTATCCGAAGTCGCCGCGCAGGAAGCCGCTGATCCAGTGCCAATATTGCACGATCAGCGGCTGGTCGATGCCGAGCTCCTTCTCCAGGTTGGCCTTGTCGGCGGGGTCGACATAGCCGGCGGCGGCGAACAGGATGTCGACGATGTTGCCGGGCACGATGCGCAGCAGGAAGAAGATGACGATCGAGATCCCGAACAGGGTCACGAGCATCAGGAACAGGCGTCGCACCAGATAGGCAAACATCCTTCGCCTCCTGCCGAACCCGTCAGCCTGCGCTACTTGTCCATCCAGACGTCCTCGTAGCGATAGCCATTATACGAGCTGTTCGACATGATCGTCACGCCCCTCACGTAAGGCTGCCAGCAGGAGCCGGTGCGCGCGTGGAAGATGATCGGGCGGGCGACGTCCTCCTGCAACTTCTTGTCGATGTCCCACACCAGTTTCTTGCGTTTGGCGACATCGGTTTCCTGCGACTGCTCGTCGAACAGCTTTTCGATCTCCTTGTTGCAGTAGTTGGTGTAGTTGCGCTCGGAACCGCAGGAATAATTCTCGTAGAAGGACTGGTCGGGATCGTCGACGGCGTTGCCGGTCAGATTGAGCCCGAGCATGTAGTCCTTGCGCGCGATCTTCGGGAACCAGTTCGCGGTCTCGACCACGTCGAGCTCGCCGTCGATATAGATGCTCTTGAGCTGGTCGATCAGGATCACCGCGGGATCGCGGTAGACCGGGATGTTGCGGGTCGAGACCTTGACGGCGAGATGCTTGTCCGGCCCGTAGCCGGCCTTCTGCATCAGCTTCTTGGCTTCCTCGCGGTTGGCTTTCACGTCGGGACCGTAGCCGGGAATGGTCTCGAGCATCTCCTTCGGCATGCCCCACAGGCCGTTCGGCGGCGGCAGCATGGTGCCGCCGACGTCGCCCTGGCCCTCGAACATGATCGAGATGAAGGCCTTGCGGTCGAGCGTCAGCGCCATGGCGCGGCGGATATCGATGTTGTCGAAGGGCGGGGCGCTCGAATTGACGATGATGTTGGTCGCGACGTTGTTGGGCTCGACCACGCAGACCGCGTTCGGCGTCTGCGACTTCACGTCCTTCAGCAGCGGAATGCTCACCTCGGTCGGGAAGGTCATGTCGAACTTGCCGGCGACGAAGGCGAGGATCGCGGTCGAGCGGTTCGGGATGATGGTGAATTCGATGCCGTCGAGATAGGGCCGGCCCTTGCGCCAGTAATCCGTGTTCCGCGTCAGCTTGATCGATTCATTGGCCTTGAACTCGACGAACTTGAACGGCCCGGTGCCGATCGGATGCGTGCGCATGTCGCCGGGCGAGACGTGGCAGGGATAGACCGGCGTATAGCCGGAGGCGAGCAGCGCCAGCAGCGAGGGCTGCGGCCGCTTCAGGTTGAACGAGACCTCGAGATCGCCGTTGGTGGAGATGTCGTTGACCTGCTCGTACCAGGTCTTGCGCGGGTTCTGCCGGAACTTCTGCTGCGACCTGCCCATCAGCATCTCGAACGTGCATTTGACGTCCGCGGACGTGAACGGCTTGCCGTCATGCCATTTCACGCCCTGGCGCAGCTTGAAGGTCAGGGTCTTGTTGTCGTTGACCCAGGCCCAGCTCTCGGCGAGCTCGGGCATGATATTGTCCATCCTGTTCTGCGCCTCGTCCTGCTTGTAGATGACGAGGTTGTTGAAGACAGGCATGAAGGGAACATTGAGCGAGTAGGTCGCGCCCTCGTGGATCGAGGCATTGCCGGGGCTGTCGCGATGGTACATCCGCAGGATACCGCCCTGCTTGGGCTCGCCGGCGAATGCAATGGTCGAAAACGCCAGCAAAGATAGCGCCGCCGTCGCGGCGAGCGCCCGCACGCTCCGCATCCTCGTCCTCCCTGGACATTAGTCTTTTGGGCCTTTGTGGCCTGTTTGTCAGAACGATAGCCGAGGCAAGCACAGCGAGGCAACCCGCAAGCGCGGCGGCACTCTCCGCAATTCGGATGACGGAAGGCCGCAGGCCTTTCACATTCTCATAATGTGAGAGTGCAGGTGCGAAGGGATGGTTCCTGGGCAGTTGCTCGGCGCGACTCCATCTGCGTCGTCGTCCCGGCCTAGTGCGCAATCGCGCACGGGGGGGCCGGGACCCATAACCACAGGGAGGAGTTTGGCGAAGAAAGTCGTTCGGTACGGCTAGAGAACACAATCGATAGATCACGCGGTATGGGTCCCGGCCCCCGTGCGCGATTGCGCACTAGGCCGGGACGACAGCGAATTTGTCGCAACGCGCGTGCCAGAAGCCGCACACGCGTAGGTTCTCACACAATCCGCGACGTCTTGTTCCCCCAATATCGGTCGCGCAGCAGCCGCTTGTACAGCTTGCCGGTCGGCAGCCGCGGCAGCTCCTTCTCGAAGTCCACCGAGCGCGGCACCTTCTGTCGCGACAGCTGTTGCCCGCAGAACGCGATCAGCTCCTCGGCGAGCGCTTCGCCGGGCATCACGCCCGGCATCGGCTGCACCACGGCCTTCACCTCCTCGCCGAGATCGGGATTGGGCACGCCGAACACCGCGGCGTCCGCGACCTTCGGGTGGGTGATGAGCAGATTCTCGCATTCCTGCGGATAGATGTTCACGCCACCGGAGATGATCATGAAGGTGGCGCGATCGGTGAGGTAGAGGAAACGATCGTCGTCGACATAGCCGACGTCGCCGACCGTGCTCATGCTGCCGTCGGCCGAGCGCGCCTCCTTGGTCTTCTCGGGGTCGTTGAAATATTCGAACGGCGATCCCGTCTTGAACCAGACTTGTCCGGGCGTGCCGGTCGGGCACGGCTTCATGTTCTCGTCGAGGATGTGGAGGTCGCCGAGCAGCACCTTGCCGACGGTGCCGCGATGGCTAAGCCATTCCTCGCTGTTGCAGGCGGTGAAGCCGAGGCCTTCGGTCGCGCCGTAATATTCGTGGATGATCGGTCCCCACCATTTGATGATGTCCTCCTTGACGAGGGCCGGGCAGGGCGCGGCGGCGTGGATCGCGATCTCCAGCGACGACAAATCGTAGCGGCGTCGCACCTCCTCCGGCAGCTTCAGCATCCGCGAGAACATCGTCGGCACCAGCTGGGTGTGGGTGATGCCCCATTGCTGGACGAGCTGGAGATAGCGCTCGGGATCGAAGCTCTCCATGATGATCACGGTGCCGCCCATGCGGATCGTGAGGTTCACGGCAGCCTGCGGCGCCGAATGATAGAGAGGGGCCGGCGACAGGTAGACCATTCCCTCGCGGTAGTGCCAGAGCTTGGTCAGGAAATCGAACAGCGGCAGATTGTGCTTCGGCGGCTCCTCCGGCAGCGGCCGCAGGATTCCCTTCGGCCGCCCCGTCGTGCCCGATGAATAAAGCATGGCCGTGCCGAGCCATTCATCCGCAATCGGCGTCGCCGGCAAGCCGGCGGTCACCTCGGCAAGGCCGACGATGCGGTCGCTCTCGCCGGGACCGTCGGCGACGATGCAGAGCTTGATGTCGGGACAGGCCTTGATCGCCTCGCGCGCGATGTCGAGCTTGGCCATCGACGTGATCAAGATCTTCGACTGGCTGTTGACGAGGAGATAGGCCAGCTCGCCCGGCGTCAGGAACGAGTTGATGCAGGTGTAGTACAGCCCGGAGCGCTCGCCCGCGCCGCAGGCCTCGAGATAGCGCGCATTGTTCTCCATGAAGATCGAGTAGTGGTCGAGCCGCTTCAAGCCTTGCCGGCGAAACAGCTGCGCAAGGCGGTTGCTGCGCGCGTCCAGCTCGCGATAGGTGAGGGCTTCGCCCGTCGCGGCCATGATGAAGGCGGGTTGCAGCGGACGCAGGCGCGCGTGGAGACCAGTGTACATCTATCCTCCGGCTTGGATCATGCGGCGAGAGACAGGATTTCGCGGATATCGGCGGGGCCTTCGATCTTGCGCGGGTTGCGCGGGATCCAGTTCGTGCGCATCGCCTGCTCGGCGATCGCATCGAAATGCTCCGGCGAGACCCGCACGTCCGCGAGGCTGCGCGGCATGCCGAGCGAGCGGATGAAGGCATCGAGCACGTCGGCGGCGTCACGGCCGGGGAAGCCCATGGCGGCCGCGACGATGATCTGGCGTTCGGCATTGTCGCGCGCATTCCAGCGCATCACGGCCGGCAGCATGACGCAGGAGGTGTAGCCGTGCGGCACGTCGAAGGCCGCCCCCAGCACATAGCCGATGCCGTGGCTCGCACCCATCGGAACGCCGGCGGCAAGCGCCCCCATCGACAGCCAGGTCCCGATCTGCGCATCCATCCGTGCGTCGAGATCGGACGGATCGGCCTTCACCCGCGGCAGCGCGTCGGCGAGCATGGCAAGTCCCTTGACCGATTGGGCGTCCGCGTAAGGGTGTGTCTCGCGCGAGCAGATCGCCTCGACGCAATGATCGAGGGCGCGGATGCCGGTGGAGAGGAACAGCCATTCCGGCGTGTGCACGGTCATGGCGGGATCGAGGATGGTCGCGCGCGGCACGGCCAGCGGATGCCGCAGCATCTGCTTCACGTTCGAGCTGCGGTCGGTCACGCCCGCGATTGAACTGAACTCGCCGCCGGCGATCGTGGTGGGTACGCTGACCTGACGCACGGCCGGCGCCGTCATCTCGGGTGCGACGCCTTTGCGCACGCGGATACGGTCGATGCCGTCGATCGTGTTGATGCCGTTGGCAAGGCAGAGCTGCACCGCCTTGGCGCCGTCGGTGATCGAGCCGCCGCCGACGGTGACGATCAGGTCGGCGCCGGCCTCGCGCGCGGCATTGGTGGCGGCAATCACCGCCTCGCGCGGCGTATGCGCCGGCATGGCGTCGAACAGGCCGGCGCAGCGCGCGCCGAGCGCGTCCCTGATTTTCGTGATCTCGTCGGTCTGGCGATTCAGCGTGCCTGAGACCATCAGGAAGGCGCGGCGCGTGCCCAGCCGGTCCATCTGCGCGACGATCGCGCCTGCCGCAGGCTGGCCGAACACGACCTCCTCGATCGCGCCGTAAACGACACGTCCCTGGTGCACGCCTGTCCTCCCCGGACAATTCGTCTTTGTTTTTGTGAGGGGAAGTCTAGCCGAGCCCGCCGCGCCCGTCATGCGCGAAGACGCTGGCCTTGCTTACCCTCCCCCTCCGCGGGAGGGTGGCAGCGCCGCGCGGAGATGAGGCGTCCCATTCATGAACCCCGCGAATAAGTCCATTCGCGTCTCGCCCACTCATCGGTGCATGCGAAGCCGGCTATCTCCCTGTCAACCCGCCATCCGGTCAGGGCGTCTGTCCAAGCATTGCGCGTGCATGGGTCTTGAAGAGTTCATCATTGCCGCCCATCCTGTAGGACCCGCGAGCAGGCGAATACCCTGCATTTTCCGCGGCTTTTGATGCGAGGACCTGGGATGACTGGACCGGACGGAAGCGAGCCGTATGTCAAAAAGCACGATTTCGTACGGACGCGGCATTACGCGATAGGGGGCCTCCTCGCTGCTTCATTCGCACTGACCGGCTGCGGGCAGCCGTCTTCGCAGGCCTCGGCGCCGCCGCCTGCGCCGGTGACGGTCGCCCAGCCGGTCAAGCGCATCGTCACCGATTGGGACGAGTTCACGGGACGCTTCGAGGCGGTCGAGGAGGTGCAGGTGCGCCCACGCGTCGGCGGCTTCGTCAACTCCGTCGAGTTCCAGGACGGCGCCATCGTGCGCCAGGGCGATCTTCTCTATGTCATCGATCCGCGTCCGTTCGAGGCGGTGGCGGAGCAGGCGGACGGCCAGCTCTCCGATGCCCGCGCCAAGGTGGAGCTTGCCAAGCGCGAGCTCGACCGCGGCCTGAACCTGGTTCAGACCAGCGCCGTCTCCGAGCAGGTCGTCGACCAGCGCCGCCAGGCCCTGCAGGCCGCACACGCCGCGGAAGTGCAGGCCGCGGGCGCGCTGAAGGCCGCAAGACTCAACATCGAGTTCACCCATGTGACCGCGCCGCTCACCGGCCGGGTCAGCCGCCATCTCGTCAGCCCCGGCAATCTCGTGCAGGGCAGCGACAACGGCGCCTCGACGCTGCTGACCTCGATCGTGACGCTCGATCCGATCTACGTCTATTTCGACATGGATGAGGCGACCTTCATCAAGTACAGCAAGCTGTGGTTCGAGGGTAAGCGGCCAAGCTCGCGCGACACGGCGAACCCTGTGCAGGTGACGCTCGCCGGCGAGACCAAGGCGTCGCATGAAGGCACCATCAACTTCCTCGACAACCGCCTCGACGTCTCCACCGGCACGCTGCGCAGCCGCGCCGTGATCAAGAACACCGACCTGTCGATCCTGCCGGGCCAGTTCGGCCGCGTCCGCCTGATCGGCAGTGCGCCCTATGAGGCACTGCTGATCCCCGACGTCGCTGTTGCGACCGACCAGTCCCGCAAGATCGTGTTCGTGGTCAAGCCTGACGACACGGTCGAGGCGCGCCCCGTGGTGCTCGGGCCGCTCGACGACGGCCTGCGTGTGATCCGCGAAGGCCTGAAGCCGGACGATCGCGTCATCGTCAACGGCATCCAGCGTGCCCGCGTCGGCGCCAAGGTTGCTCCGCAGACCGCGCCGGCTGGTGGCAAGTCATGAATCTCGGCCGTCTCTCCATCAATCAGCCCATCCTCGCGATGGTGCTGTCGATCGTGCTGCTGATTGTCGGCGCGCTCGCCTACACCACGCTGCCGGTGTCCGAATATCCGCAAGTGGTCCCGCCCACCGTCGTGGTCACCACGCAATATCCCGGCGCTTCCGCGCAGACCGTGTCCGACACGGTTGCAGCTCCCATCGAGCAGGAGATCAACGGCGTCGAGGACATGCTGTATCTCTACAGCCAGGCGACCTCGAACGGCCAGCTCACCATCACCGTCACCTTCAAGCTCGGCACCGATCTCGACAAGGCCCAGGTGCTGGTGCAGAACCGCGTCGCGATCGCGCAGCCGCGCCTGCCCGAGGAGGTCCAGCGCAACGGCGTCACCACCCGCAAGAACTCGCCCGACATTCTGATGGTCGTGTTCATGCTGTCGCCTGACGACACCTTCGACCAGCTCTACATCTCGAACTACGCGCTGCTCCAGGTCCGCGACCAGCTCCTGCGCATCGACGGCGTCGGCGACATCCAGATCTTCGGCGCCCGCGACTATTCGATGCGGCTGTGGCTCGATCCTGACCGCATCGCCAATCTCGGCCTGACCTCGACCGAGGTGCTGGCCGCGATCCGCGCCCAGAACGTGCAGATCGCGGGTGGCCAGATCGCCGAGCCGCCGATCGCCGACCGCGCCTTCCAGCCGAACCTCACCTTCACAGGGCGTCTGAAGGACCAGAAGCAGTTCGAGGACATCCTGATCAAGGCCGGCTCCGACGGCCGCACGGTACGCCTGCGCGACGTCGCCCGCATCGAGCTCGGTGCGCTCGCCTATTCCACCAACAGCTTCCTGCTGCGCAAATCGGCGGTCGCCATGCTGGTGACGCAGCGGCCCGGGTCGAACGCGCTCGCGACCGCGAAGAACATCTCCGACACCATGACCAAGCTGAAGGAGAGCTTTCCCAAAGGCCTCGACTACAATATCGGCTACAACCCGACCGAGTTCATCGCACAGTCCGTCCACGAGCTGATCAAGACCATCTACGAGGCCATGCTGCTGGTGGTCATCGTGGTGCTGGTGTTCCTGCAGGGCTGGCGGCCCGCGATCATTCCGATCATCGCGATCCCGGTCTCGCTGGTCGGCACCTTCGCGGTGATGGCGGCGCTCGGCTTCTCCATCAACAATCTCACGCTGTTCGGCCTCGTGCTCGCGGTCGGCATCGTCGTCGACGACGCGATCGTCGTGGTCGAGAATGTCGAACGTCATCTCGAGCACGGCTTGAGCCGGCGCGATGCCGCGCTCAAGACCATGGAGGAGGTCGGCGGCGCGCTGGTCTCCATTGCGCTGGTGCTGTGCGCGGTGTTCGTGCCGACCGCCTTCATCGGCGGCATCTCCGGGCAGTTCTTCCAGCAATTCGCGGTCACCATCGCGGTGGCAACCGCGATCTCCTGCTTCTGCTCGCTGACGCTGTCACCGGCATTGGCCTCGCTGATCCTGACGCCGCATGAAGAGAAGCGGCCGCCGGCGAGCTGGAATGTCATCGCGCGGGCGTGGGGTGCCTTCACCGGTGTGTTCAACCGTGTGTTCGACCGGCTCTCGCACGGCTATGCCGGGCTCGCCAATTTCGTCATCCGCCATTCGGTGGTGATGCTGCTGGTTTACGTGGTGCTGATCGGCAGCGCCGGCTGGCTGATCGTGACCACGCCGCAGGGCTTTATCCCTGCGCAGGATCGCGGCTACGTCATCATCTCGGTGCAATTGCCCGGCGCGGCTTCGCTGGCGCGCACCACCGAGGTCGTGCGCGAGATCGAGCGGATCTCGCTGGATACGCCGGGTATTATCCGCGTCGCTGCCTTCGCCGGCTTCTCTGGCGCGACGCGCACGCAGGCCGGCAATGCGGCCGCACTGTTCCCGGTGTTCGATGAACCTGAGGTGCGCCTGAAGAAGGGGCTGACGGCGAACGCCATCACGGGCGAGCTGCGCAAGCGGCTCGCCGCGATCCAGGGTGCGTTCATCATCGTCATTCCACCGCCGGCCGTGCCCGGCATCGGCACCGGCGGCGGTTTCACCATCCGTATCCAGGACCGCCAGGGCCGCGGGCCGGAGCTGCTCGCCTCGGCCACCGACGAGCTGGTCGCCGCGGCGCGCAAATCGCACGCGCTGCTCGCTCCCACGGTGTTCTCGCCGTTCTCGGCCAACACGCCGCAGCTGTTCGTCGACATCGACCGCACCAAGGCGCAGAAGTTAGGGGTGCCCATCGCCAACATCAATGACACGATCCAGACCTATTTCGGATCGACCTATGTCAACGACTTCAACTTGTTTGGTCGCACCTACCACGTCACCGCACAGGCCGACTTCCCGTTCCGGAAGGAGCCGAGCGACCTCTCGCGTCTGCGCACGCGCAACGCCTCGGGTGACATGGTGATGCTCGGCAGCGTGGTCGAGTTCAAGGACGTCTCGGGCCCCGACCGCGTCGCGCGCTACAATCTCTATGCGGCATCCGAGTTGCAGGGCGAGCCGGCGCCGGGCACCAGCTCGACCACCGCGCTCAACGCCATCAAGAAGCTCGCGGACGATACGCTGCCGAGCGGCTTCACCTTCGAATGGACGGATCTGTCCTACCAGCAGATCACCGGCGGCAATGCGGGCTTGCTCGTGTTCCCGATCTGCGTGCTGTTCGTCTATCTCGTGCTCGCCGCGCAATATGGCAGTTGGACGCTTCCGTTCGCGGTGATCCTGATCGTGCCGATGTGCCTGCTCGCTGCCACCGTCGGCGTGCGCATCATGGGGCAGGACGTCAACATCCTGACCCAGATCGGTTTCGTCGTGCTGGTGGGACTAGCGGCGAAAAACGCGATCCTGATCGTGGAGTTCGCGCGCGATATCGAGAAGGAAGGCAAGCCACGGCTGGAGGCCGTGATCGAGGCCTGCCGCTTGCGCCTGCGGCCGATCCTGATGACGTCGTTCGCGTTCATCCTCGGCGTGCTGCCGCTGGTGGTCTCGACCGGCTCCGGCTCGGAGATGCGTCAGGCCGTCGGCGTCGCCGTCTTCTTCGGCATGATCGGCGTCACCCTGTTCGGGCTGCTGTTCACCCCGATCTTCTATGTCGTGGTGCGGAATCTGGCCGAGGGGCGGCAGGACAAGAAGCCGGAGGCGGCGGTCTGACGACGGTCGGGTTGCCGTCGGTGCATCCACACCCTCCGCTGTCGTCCCGGCCTAGTGCGCAATTGCGCACTAGGCCGGGACGACACCATTTTTGTAGCGTGCCCTCCATACTAACGGCCTAGCTGAAATGGATGGGCAGGGGCGGGGTTGTTCACTAGTATCCGCGCGATTTCAAAACAGAAAACTGCTGGGAGCTCACAGATGAAATCAGCCCTTTTGGCCGCCGTCGCAACCTCGGCCCTGCTGCTGGCAGCGCCGGCCTTCGCGCAAGGCGTCAAGATCGGCATCCTCAACGACCAGTCCGGCGTCTATGCCGATTACGGCGGCAAATGGTCGGTCGAAGCGGCCAAGATGGCGATCGAGGATTTTGGCGGCGAGGTGCTCGGGCAGAAGATCGAGCTCGTCACCGCCGACCACCAGAACAAGCCTGACCTCGCCACCTCGGTCGCGCGGCGCTGGTACGACGTCGAGAGCGTCGACATGATCACGGAGCTGACGACCTCCTCGGTCGCGTTGGCGATCCACGAGCTCTCCAAGGAAAAGAAGAAGATCGACATCGTCGTCGGTGCCGCGACCTCGCGGCTGACAGGCGATGCCTGCCAGCCCTATGGCTTCCACTGGGCCTACGACACCCGCGCGCTCGGCGTCGGCACCGGCGGCGCGCTGACCAAGGCCGGTGGCGACACCTGGTTCTTCCTCACTGCGGACTACGCCTTCGGCTACGCGCTGGAGAAGGACACCAGCGAGATCGTCACCGCCAATGGCGGCAAGGTGGTCGGCTCGGTGCGCGTGCCGCTCAACTCCTCGGACTTCTCCTCCTTCCTGCTGCAGGCGCAGAGCTCGAAGGCGAAGATCGTCGGCCTCGCCAATGCCGGCCTCGACACCACCAACTCGATCAAGCAGGCGTCCGAATTCGGCATCGTCGCCAGTGGCCAGAAGCTCGCAGGGCTCCTGATGACGCTCGCCGAGGTGAACGGCCTCGGCCTGCAGGCTGCGCAAGGCCTGGTGCTGACCGAGGGCTATTACTGGGACGTCAACGACAAGTCGCGCCATCTCGGCGAACGCTTCCTCAAGCGCACCGGCCGGATGCCGAACATGATCCACGCCGGCACCTATTCGGCGACGCTGAGCTACCTCAAGGCCGTCAAGGCCGCCGGCACCAAGGATCCGGATGCGGTCGCCAAGAAGCTGAAGGAGCTGCCGGTCGACGACGACTTCGCGCAGGGCGGCAAGGTGCTCGAGAACGGCCGCATGGTCCACGACATGTATCTGTTCGAGGTCAAGAAGCCCTCGGAGTCGAAGAAGCCCTGGGACTATTACAAGCTGCTCGCCACCGTCCCCGGCGACAAGGCCTTCTTCACCGCCAAGGAAAGCGGCTGCCCGCTGACGAAGTGACGCGTAGCGTCATTCCGGGGCGATGCGAAGCATCGAACCCGGAATCTCGAGATTCCGGGTTCGGCGCTAGCGCGCCGCCCCGGAATGACAGTTTGCAAGTCGGCCTCACACCAACCGCAACACCACCGCTCCCAACGCCCCCGCCCACAATGCAATCGCAGCGAGCGCCTGGATCGCAAAGCCCGGCCCGCGCCTTGCGGCGGCCTGCGAATAGCCGATGAAATAGACGATCCGGCCGATGATCCACACCGCGCCGATCCCGGCTGCAAGGGCATCGCTGATATAGATCGCGAACAGCCAAAGCGCCGGCACGAAGATCGGCATCCATTCCAGCGTGTTAGCCTGGATGCGGAAGGCGCGTTCGAAATCCGGGTGGCCCGACGTCGCCGGCACCTTGATGCCCGTCCTCGACCGCGCGCGTGAGACGTTGATGGTGACGAAGAGATAGAATGCAAGCGCCAGCAGCGTGACGAGGGCGGTGAGGTGATACATCGCGAATTTCCCCCAGGCGTTTTCGAGCGAAGTGGATACCGGTTCGCACACAGAAAACGTGTCAAACGAGAATCCAGGCAGAAGCCGCCTCAATAACCGGTCAGCTCGAGATAGCCAACGCCGTCATGCGTGCCGGCAAAGCTGATCGGCCCTTCCCAATAGGAGAAGCCGGTCCCCATCCAGGCGTTCGGATTGAGCGGCCTGCACAGGATCGAGAACGATCGCGAGGGGATCGCGATCTGCCATTCCACCGGCAGCTTGCGCCCGGCGACCTCGACTGTGGCCTTCGGAATCATCTGGATGTCGCCGCCCGCAATCATCTGCGTCTCGCCGCGGGCGCTGATCCAGTTACCGAACGGATAGTCTTTGCCGTCCTTCTGCCGCAACCGGTACAGCATCAGCTTCTCGCCGGATGACAGATGCAGCGACAGCCAGTCCCAGCCGGTCTGGTCGGCATCGAGCGGCTGGCTGCTCCATTCGCGGTCCATCCAGGCTTGCCCTGTGACATTGACCGGCTTGTCGTCGATGGTGAGCGTGCCGCGGGCGCGGTAGAACGGCTGGCTATAATAATACGACGCCTGCCCGCGTTCCGACTTGCGGCTGAAGCCGCGATCGCCCTGCAGCACGACCGGGCGATCGGCGTCGAGCGTCAGCGCGTAGCTGAAATCCGTGCCGGAGGCTTTCAGCGTCAGCGGCGCGAGCGTGCGATCCTCGGCGCGCTCGGAGCCCTTCATCTCCCAATCGTCGATCCAGGCGACGAACGGCTTGGCTTCGACGCCGGCCTGCCCGATCCCGCCGCGTGAAAACAGCTCATTGAAGCGATGGGTGCCGGCGCGCGTCACCGCGGCATGTGCCATCCAGATCTGCTGATTGGCCCAGCCTTCGCCCTGCGGCCCCGGCTGCGCCGCTTGTCGGAACAGCGTCCATTGCAGGCCGCAGGCCGCGCCGCTGGCGTCCGTGAGGTTCGCCGTGAGATACCACCACTCGATGCGAAATTCCGGATGCGGCCCGTGATCTCCAGGGAAGGTGAATATCTGCCCCGGCGTCACCTTCGCATAGCCGTCGGCGGTCTCGCCGAGCCCGGCATAGCCTTGCGCGCTCGCACGGCGCGCGAGGGCGAGAGCGGCGATGCCGCCGGCGAAGGCGCGCCGCGAGATCCTGTCAGCGCTCATTGGCAAACACCTTGACGAGGTTCGCCGGCTGCATCCGCGCCAGCCGCAGCATCGGCAGCAGTGCGGCCAGCAGCGAGGCGAGCAGCGCCACCGCGACCAGCTCGATCAGCTGCAGCGGAAACACATGGAACGGCAGCCGCCAGCCGAACGCCTTCACATTGACGATCGCGATCAGGCACCACGCTACCAATAGCCCGAGCGGCACCGCCAGAAGTGCAGTGAACAGTGCCACCGACAACGTCTTGGTCAGTTCGATCGCGGCAAGGCGCGGCCGCGTGATCCCGATCGCCCATAGCGGGGCAAGCTGCGGCAGGCGCGAATTCGCCAGCGTCAGCAGGCTGGTCAATAGCGCGATGCCGGCGACGCCGAGCGTGAACGCGTTCAGGGCCGAGGTCACCGCAAAGGTGCGGTTGAAGATCCGGATCGATTCCGCCTTCACCGTCGCCTGGTCGGCGACGCTGCGGTCGTCGAGCGCGAACTGCTTCTGCAGGGCCGCGATCAGGCCGGGGATATTCTCCTTCGCGACGATCAGTCCGATCCGCGTTTGCGGCGTCTGCGGGAATTGCCGGATCAGCGCCGCGACGTTCACCGCGAGCTGCCCCTTGGGATTGCCGTAATCGGCATAGATGCCGACGATGTCGAGCTCCCAGGTCCCACCCGGCGCCGGCACCTCGATGACGTCGCCGACGCGGACGTTGAGGCGGCGGCTCAGTTGCTCGCTGATGAAGGCGGCGTTGCCCGGTATGAGCTGTGTCCAGGCGCGCGGCGCAGCCTCGAGCAGTGGCCAGCGCTCGCGATAGAGCGCGTGATCGGGCAGGCCGAGCAATTCCACCGGCTGGCCCTGCACTTGCGTTTCCGCGCGACCGCCCGACAGGATCGCCTGAACGTCGTTACGCTCTCTCAGCCAGTTGCGGATCGCAACGCCTTGCGCGTTGTCGGAGGCGCTGATGTAGACATCGGCCGCGAGCCGCCCGTTGAGCCAGCCGATGAAGGTGCGGCTGAACGTCTCCACCATGGTGGACACCCCGACATTGACGGCGAGTGCGAGCAGCAGCGCCATCAGCGCCAGCGACAGTCCGGAGAGCTGCTGCCGGCTGTCGGCCCAGAACCATAGCGCGAGCGGCCCGCGCGCGGTGCGCTGCCCGATCAGCAGGATGATCTCGAGGAAGGCCGGCAGGATCAGCGCCGCACCCAGCATCAGCGCCGCCAGCACGCCGAAACCCGCGATCAGCGACACGCCGTAATGGAGCAGCAGCAGCGCGACCGCGAATACGGCGCACGCAGCCAGGCTCTGCAGGATCAGCCAGTGCCGCTGCCGCTGCTGCCAGGCGCGCGGCTGCGCGGTGGCCAGCACCGGCATCCTGATCGCCTTGATCAGGCTGGTCGCTGCCGCAACGAGCGCGCCGGCAATGCTGATGCCGATGCCGGCGAGCCACCATTCGCCCCGCAGACTGAGTTGCCCCGGGATCTGTGCGCCATAAAGCCCGCGCAGTGACGCCGCGACATCGGGCAGAAGCGCGGCCGCGATGAAATAGCCGCACACGAGCCCGATCAGGCCTGCGATCAGCGCCAGCGCCACCAGCTCGACCACCAGCACCGTATTGACCAGCCGCGCCGAGGCGCCGCAGGCCCGCAAGGTGCGCAGCATCGGCAGCCGCTGCTCGAAGGCGAGGCCCACGGCCGAATTGACGATGAAGAGGCCGACGAAGAACGACAGCAGGCCGAAGGCGGTGAGGTTGAGATGGAAACTGTCGGTGAGACGCTCCAGCTCCGTCTCCGCGTTCGGCTCGACCCGCTGCAACTGGTCGCCGACGACGCTCGCGAGCGGCGCCGGCTTGCCCTTTGGTTTGCCGATCAAGAGCCGCGAGACCTGGTCCGGCTTGTTCAGCAGGCGCTGTGCCACGCCGATGTCGACCACGAGCACGTCAGGCACCAGTTGCGGCACCACGTGCAGCGGCGGCAGCTTGGCGCCGCTGCTGATCGGCGGCGCCGAACCTTCGGTTTCCTGCAAGTCGTTCAGCGTCTCCCGCGCCACCAATGTCTGGCCCGGCGGCGCGACAAAGCCGCGCAAATCCGAGGCACCGAGGCGTGGTGCGTTGCCGACGTCGACCGGCATCGTCACCGGCTCGATGCCGAGCAGCCGCACCGAGCGTCCATTGACCTGGATGCGTCCCTCCAGCACGGGCGACACCGGCCAGCCCGCGCGGCGCAGCTTGACGAACAGCTCCTGCGGAAACGTCGCCGCATTCGGCGCGACCAGCATCGCGGTGCGTGCCCCGCCAAAGGTCGCTGCGGCACGGTCGTAGGCATTGCGGGCCTGCTGGTTGATCGCCTGCACGCCGCTCCACAGCGCGGTCGCCGCGATCAGCCCGATCAGCAGCGTCGCGAACTGCATCCTGTGCCGCCGCCAATGGCTCAGGAGTACGGCGAGCACCCACAGCGCGCGTCTCATGCGATCCGCCCCGCATGCAAGGTGAGGTGTCGGTCGAGCGTGCCGGCCAGATGCAGGCTGTGCGTCACCATCAGGAAGCCGCAGCCGGTGCGCGCGACGAGGTCGCGCGTCAGCGCCAGCACATCCTCGGCGGTGTCCTCATCCAGATTGCCGGTCGGCTCGTCCGCGAGCAGCAGCGAAGGCTTCGTCGCCAACGCCCGGCCGATCGCGACCCGCTGCTGCTGGCCGCCCGACAATTGCTCGGGATAGCGCCTGAGCAGATTGCCGAGCCCGAGCCGCTCGACCAGCTCCTTCATCCAGGCCGCATCGTGCCGGCCGGCGATCCGCGCCTGGAAGGCCAGATTGTCCGCGACCGACAGGCTCGGGATCAGGTTGAACTGCTGAAAAACCAGCCCGATCCGGTCGCGCCGCAGGCCGGCGCGGCCAGCGTCCGAGAGCTTGGTGACCTCGATGTCCTCGAGCCGGATCGAGCCGCCATCGGCGGCATCGAGGCCCGCGATCAGGTGCAGCAGCGTGCTCTTGCCGCTGCCGGATTCGCCGGTCAGCGCGACGCGCTCCCCGGCCCTGAGGTCGAGGTCGACGCCGCGCAGCACATGGACCGGCTCGCCGGCCGAGGAGAAGGTCTTCGAGAGGTTTCGGATGCTCAGCAAGATTGATGCGCCAGACGGAATTAACTCAATGCTGCGTAGCACACCTGCCGTGGAAATGCCGGGGTTGCGTTGGCTTTCAAGCCGTTGTTAGCTCCCAAGACGGCCAAATCAAAAAGGCCGACAAAATACATACGGGGAGAACGATGAGCGCTCAGGGAACGCCCGAAATGGGCAGGACGGCAGGGGACTCCAAGGCAACGCCGAAGGGCGCCTGGACCGTCACATTTCTCCTCTTTCTCTTCATGGTGGTGAACTTCGCGGACAAGATCGTCGTCGGCCTCGCCGGCGTGCCGATCATGACCGACATGAAGCTCAGCGCCGAGCAATTCGGCCTGCTCGGGTCCTCGTTCTTCTTCCTGTTCTCGATCTCGGCCATCGTGGTCGGCTTCATCGTCAACAAGGTGCCGACGCGCTGGGTGCTGCTGACGCTGGCGGTGATCTGGGCTCTGGCGCAGTTTCCGATGGTCGGCACCGTCTCCTTCACCACGCTGCTGATCTGCCGCATCGTGCTGGGCGCCGGCGAAGGCCCGGCCTTCTCGGTCGCTGCGCATGCCATCTACAAGTGGTTCCCCGACGAGAAGCGCACGCTGCCGACCGCGATCCTGTCGCAGGGCTCGGCCTTCGGCGTCATCCTCGCCGTGCCGGCGCTGAACTGGGTCATCGTCAACCACTCCTGGCACTATGCGTTCGGTGCGCTCGGCGTCGTCGGCCTGATCTGGGTCTGTGCCTGGCTCGCGCTCGGCAAGGAAGGCCCGCTCGAGGACACCCAGGCTCTCGCCATCACCGAGGCGAAGATTCCGTATGTGCAGCTTCTGACCTCGCGCACCTTCGTCGGCTGCGTCGTCGCGACCTTCGGCGCCTATTGGGCGCTGTCGCTCGGCCTCACCTGGTTCACGCCCTTCATCGTCAAGGGCCTCGGCTTCTCGCAGAGCCAGGCCGGCTTCATCTCGATCCTGCCCTGGGTGTTCGGCGCGACCATCGTCATCCTCACCGGCTGGATCTCGCAGGTGATGATGGCGCGCGGCTACACCACGCGCATCTCGCGCGGCGTGCTCGGCTCGGTGCCGCTGATCCTCGGCGGCCTGATCCTCGCCGGGATGGCGCATGTGCAGGGACCGGGCCTGCAGATCGCGCTGCTGGTCGTCGGCTCCGGCCTGTGCGGCGCGATCTACGTGGTCTGCCCGCCGATGCTCGGCGAGTTCACTCCGGCCTCGCAGCGCGGCGCGGTGATCGCGATCTACGGCGCGCTCTACACGCTCTCGGGCATCATCGCGCCGAGCGTGATGGGCACCGTGATCCAGCGCTCCGGCAGCATGCTCGACGGCTACATGACCGGCTTCACCATCAACGCGGTGGTGATGGCCGCCTCCGGCGTCATCGGCCTGCTGCTGCTGTGGCCGAACACGGAAAAGGCCAGGCTGACCCGCGGTACCGCCGCGCAGGCCTCGCCGCTGAAGGGCGCGGTCTCGCCGACGTAAGGGCTGGCTGCCAGCTCAAACCACAACTGCCGTCCCGGCCTAGTGCGCAATTGCGCACTAGGCCGGGACGACACTGAATGTGCTGAGGCACTTTCGCGCCTCAGACCCAATCCGCCCTAGCTCGCCACCCCCTGCGCCCCGCGAATCAGCTTACCCGGGCGCCGTCCCGTGGCCGCGCCGTGCCGCCGCGTCACCACGCCTAACACGATCGTCGCATCATAGCCGTCGACGTCCTGCAGCAGCCGCCGGCCGCCGACCGGCAGGTCGTAATGCACCTTCGGCGGATGCAGATGTAGCCGGTCGTAGTCGATCACGTTGACGTCGGCCTTGTAGCCGGGCGCGATCAGTCCGCGGTCGGTGAGGCCGACTGAGAGCGCGGTCTTGCGCGACTGCGCGGCGACCACGAAGGGAATCGACAGCTTCTCGCCGCGCTTGCGGTCGCGCGTCCAGTGCGTCAGCAGATAGGTCGGGAAGCTGGCATCGCAGATGATACCGCAATGCGCACCGCCGTCGGACAGGCCCGGCACGGATTGCGGATCGATCAGCATCTCGCGTGTCGCGTCGAGATTGCCGTCGGCATAGTTGAGGAAGGGCACGTAGAGCATGCCGCGGCCCTCGTCCGACAGCATCGCATCATAGGCGAGCTCTTCCGGCTGCCGCCCCTGCCTGCGTGCCTGTGGTCCCAGCGCATTCTCTGGCGGCTGCTCGTAATCGGGGGGATCGCCGAGCAGGAACATCTTGTCGTAGTTGGGCCGGAAGAACAGCGGATCGTCGGTCGCGGTCGCCGTCTCGCTCAGGATCGCCTTGCGCACGTCCGGCTGGTGCAGCGCCGCCAGCCGTTCCTTCAGCGGCAGATGCGCGATCGCCTGGTAGCTCGGATGAGTCTGGAACGGGTTGCGCGACAGCTCGAGCCCCAGCAGCAGGCCGACGGGCCGCGCCGCGATCTGCGCGGTGATGGAGAGGCCGCGCTGTGCGGCTGCATTGATCTCGTCCAGCGTCTGGCGCCAGCGGTTCGGCGATTTGTCGTTCTGCGTGATCGAGAACGAGATCGGGCATTTTGTCTGGTCCGCCACCCGCAGCATCATCGGCAGATCTTCGTGGATGGTGGAGAGATCGAGCACGAATTGCAGCACACTGCGGCCCTGCCGATGCATCGCGCCCGCGATCGCGGTGAGCTCGTCCTCGCCGGCCTTCAAGGTCGGCGTGTAATCGCCGGTCGAGGTGCGGTGGTTGAGCGTGCGCGAGGTCGAGAAGCCGAGCGCGCCGGAGCGCACGGCTTCGCCCGCGAGCTTCGCCATCGCCGCATTGTCCTCGGCGGTCGAGGGATCGCGCCGCGCGCCGCGCTCGCCCATGACATAGACGCGGAGCGCCGCATGCGGCAGCTGCGCGCCGACGTCGATGTCGAAATCGCGCCTCGACAGCCAGTCCATGTAATCAGGAAAACTCTCCCAGGCCCAGGGAATGCCGGCGCTCAGCACCGGCTCGGGAATGTCCTCGACGCCCTCCATCAGCTGGATCAGGCGGGTGTGATCGGCCGGCTTGCACGGCGCAAAGCCGACACCGCAATTGCCCATGATCGCGGTGGTGACGCCGTTCTGCGACGACGGCGTGATGTCCTGGCTCCAGGTGACCTGGCCATCGTAGTGCGTGTGCACGTCGACGAAGCCCGGCGTCACCAGCTTGCCGCGCGCGTCGATCTCTTCGCGCCCCTTCGCGGAGACCTTGCCGACCTCGCTGATCCTGCCGCCGGTGATGGCGACATCGGCCTCGAACAGCTCGCCGCCGTGGCCATCCGCAACAGTGCCGCCGCGGATCACGAGATCAGGGATGCTCATGGTGTTTCTTCCCGTTTTGTTGTTGTTCTTGTCGTCCCGGCGAAGGCCGGGACCCATAACCACCACTTTGAGTTTGGCGAAGACAGGTAATGACCAGCTTGCGCCACACTGAGTTCGTGAGTATGGGTCCCGGCCTTCGCCGGGACGACGGCAGAATTCGCAGCTACGCCTTCGCCGGCTTCCGTTCCGTGAACGGCGACAGCACCACCGTCGCCACCATGAAGATCACCGACGCGCCGAACACCCAATGCGGCGCGTTTTGATCCATGATCCAGCCGAACAGCAGCGGTGAGACGATGCCGCCGAGATTGAAACCGGTGGAGACGATGCCGAAGGCGCGTCCCGCAGCGCCTGCTGGCGCGGCGTTGCGCACCAGCATGTCGCGCGACGGCGCGATGACGCCGGAGAGGAAGCCTGCGGTCGCCATCGTGGCGGTCAGCGCCCAGCCCGGCAGCGTCACCAGCGCGATCAGCAATACGATCGCTGCGTTCACGGCAAAGCAGATAGCCGCGACTTGGCCGTGACGCTCGGTGTGGTCGGCGAGGAAGCCGCCCGCCAGCACGCCCGCGGCGCTGCAGCCGAGGAACGCCGTCAGCATGACGTTGGCCGAGGAATAGGATGCGCCATAGCCGCTCATCAGCGCGACCACGCCGAAATTGTTGATGCCGGCGACCGACAGGCTGAGCAGCATGAACAGCGCGGTCAGCATCATCAGCGCCGGCGTGATGACGGCCTGCTTCGGCGCGTTCTCCGCGCCCGGCTTCTTCTTGTGCGCGCCGGCATCGGGAATGTTCATGGCGATCAGCAGCAGCGCCACCAGCACCGCGATCGCGCCCGAGGCGATCAGCGCGCCGGTGCCGCCGGACATCGTGACGAGCGCCGCGACGATCGCCGGCGCCACCGCGCCGCCGAGAAAGCCCGCGAATGTGTGGATCGAGAAGGCGCGGCCCATGCGCGCCTCGTCCATGTGCTCGGCGAGGATGGCGTAGTCGGCGGGGTGATAGACGCTGTTGGCGAGCCCGAGCAGCACGGCGCAGGCGATCAGTGAGACGTAGCTCAGGTGCAGGCCGAGCAGGATCAAAGCAAGGCCGCCGAGCGTGAGCCCGGCCAGCAGGATCTTCCGCGCACCAAAATGATCGACGAGATAGCCGGTCGGCGCCTGCGTCAGGCCGGACACGACCGCGAACACGGTCAGCGCGAAGCCGAGCTCGATATAGCCGACGCCGAGCCTCTCCTTCAGGAACGGAAACAGCATCGGCAGGACCAGCAGATGGAAATGGCTGACCCAGTGCGCGATCGAGATCCCCGTCAGCGTGCGCAGCGCACTGTCCGCCTTGCCTTGCTGCGGTGCGGCGAGAACGTCGACCATTGCAGTTCCGTTTCACTCCCGAGAGACCGGCAAACTATCGGGGACAGCGGTTATTTGTCCATGAACGCAGGCGCATGGCAGGTAGCGCGGGTGGGGTGCTGTGCTTCTGATACTCGCTCAACGGTTCAGCAGGGCACAACTGCGCTCCCTCCCCCCTTGCGGGGGAGGGCGGGGGAGAGGGGTGGCCCAGGAAAAGGTGTTTGTTGTCGCGAAGAAGATCTTTGGCGCACTCGATGGAGTCCCCGCGCGGCACCCCTCTCCCTGGCCCTCCCCCGCAAGGGGGGAGGGAACGCACTGTTCGTGTTGCGAGAGCGCGGCCCTCTACAACGGCTCGTCATCATTCCCGTAGCGATCGCGCTTCGGCGTGGCGATGTCGCCGTCTTCGTCATCGTCGTCGATTGGCCGCGGGCGCGGCGGCTTCTTGGCCTTGTCGTCCGCCGTCTTCGGCGGTCCGCTCGGCTTGGAGGTCTTAATCCCGGTCTTGGCCATGGCTGGTCCCGGATGGTGATGCTGCATCCGACTCTATCCACCAAATATGAGCGGAGCCTGACTTATCTCAAGGGGTGCGACGCGGCCGTCAGTGCAAGACCGGGCCGCCCGCCTTCTTCCAGGCATCGATGCCGCCGGCGATATGGGCGGTGTTGAGCAGGCCGGCATCCTTGGCCGCCGCAACCGCCATCGCCGAGCGCTCGCCGAAGGCGCAGAAGAACACGACGCGGCGTCCCGTTGCGGCCGCGACTTCGCGCAGCATGCCGCCGGGCTTCAGGTTCTCCTCGACACTGGGATAGGGCGTGTGCAATGCGCCCTCGAGCATGCCGTGCTTGATCCGCTCGTTGGTCTCGCGCAGGTCGACCAGCAGGATGTCGGGCCGGCCGAGGATGCGGATCGCCTCGACGGCGCTGAGCGCGCGGCCCTCTTTCTCCAGCGCCTCCTGATGCAAGCCGACATGCATGTTGGCCGGCACCGCCACGTCCATCATCTTCGGATTGGGCAGCTTCAGGTTCGCCATCAGCTCGATATATTCGTCGACCGAGCGCACCTGGAGACGCGGGTTGTAGCGCTTCTCCTCGCCGATGGTGGAGACGGTGTCGCCCTTGTAGTCATGCGCCGGGAACACCATCGTCTCATCCGGCAGCTTCAAGAGCCGGTTGAAAATCGAATCATACTGTGCGCGCGACGAACCGTTCTGGAAATCGGTGCGACCGGTGCCGCGGATCAGCAGCGTGTCGCCGGTGAAGACGCGGTCGCCCATCAAATAGGAATAGGAATCGTCGGTGTGGCCCGGCGTGTACATCACGTCGAGCGACAGGCCCTCGATCGTCACCTTGTCGCCGTCGGCGACCCGCATCGCCACTACGTCGGCCTTGGTCTGGTCGCCCATCACCGTCATGCAATGGGTGCGGTCGCGCAGCTCACCGAGCCCGGTGACGTGGTCGGCATGCAGATGGGTGTCGACGGCCTTGACCAGCTTGAGGTCGAGCTCGCGCAGCAACTGGCAATAGCGGTCGACCTTCTCCAGCACGGGATCGAGGATCAGCGCCTCGCCGCCGGGGCGGCTGGCGAGGACATAGCTGTAGGTGCCCGAAACGCTGTCGAAGAGCTGGCGGAAGATCATGGCAGGACCCGGCGGCTTGGAACTGATTTCGAGGATTCTACTACGGCGCGGGTCAGAAAGAGAAGTAACTCACTGCGCAAGAGAGGTAATTTGGAAGATTTTTATTCCGTGGGATGGAGGCATGGCCGGCTCCACAAACTCAGTGTCGTCCCGGCGGAGGCCGGGACCCATAACCCCAGGGAGGAGTTTGGCGAAGACTAGACGTCCGGTACTCTTACCGCCCCTCTCGAGAGATCACGCGGTATGGGTCCCGGCCTTCGCCGGGACGACAGCGGAGGGTGCCGCGACGCCGTGCCACAAAAGCCCTTACGGCCGCACCAACGTGTACCCGTTCTCCGCCAGGAACAGGATCTGCCCGACGCCTACCTGCACCGGCGTCGCCGCCGGGATGAACTCCAGCCGCTTCCCCGTCTCGCGTTCGAGCGTGTCGACCGTGTTGAGGCAGATGTCGAAACGGACGCCCTGCGCGATCAGGCTCTCGACCTGCTTGCGGCGCCCGCTGCCTGACAGCAGCAGATCGATGCCGGGGCCGAAGGCCACCACCTCGATCGCGATCTTGTCGGGATCGTAAGCCTTCAGCAGGTTGTTGGCGACGCTCAGCACCAGCACCTGCTTCCTGGCATCACCGTCGGAGAGCTGCAGCACGATTTTGTGCTCGGCGAAGGGCTTGTCCTGCAGCGGCACCTGCTGCGCGACAGCTTGTGGCATCGCCGCGCAGGCGAGCAGCGCCAGCAGCATCGCGCAAAAGACCTTCGACCGCATCATGCCTATCCCGCAATGCCCGGGTTGCCGTCGACGCCCTGCAGCGCGACGCCGGGGCCGAGCCGCTCCTGAAGCATCCGGCCCGAGCGCAGATATTTGCCGACCACGTCCCACACCGGCGCGCCCTGCTGACCGTTGACCGAGGCCCAGCCCGCGACCTTGTAGCGATGGCTGGCGCTGATCGCCTTGCCGTTGTTGAGCTTCAGCTCCGAGATGCGGCTGCCGATCGCATTCGTCGGCGTGCAGGTGTAGCTGAGTCCGCCGGCACGCACCATGTCGCCGCCCTGCTGGTAGTAGGGATCGGCGTTGAAGAGATTGTCGCAGACGTCTTCCATCACGGTCTTGATCTCTGCGCCCGTCATCTCCTGCACATAGGTCTCGGGATAGGTGATGGCGGTTTCCGCGAGCAGGTCCTCCATGGTCATCGCCTGGCCCGACAGCGCGGTGACGCCCCAGCGGAAGCCGGGCGACAGCGCGATCTCGGCATCGAGCTCGGTGCGCAGCGCGGTGCAGATCAATTCGTCCATGGGCCCGGTGAAATTGCCGCGGCGATAGAGTAGCCGGTCGGGCGTCGCGATCTTCTCCGACCAGTCGGAAACGTGCGGTGCACGGACCCGGCCGATCAGCTCGGCCATCCCAGGATCGGCCTTCAGCAGCTCCGAATAGACCGGCAGCAGATGATAGCGGACGTCGCTGACCTTGCCCTTGTCGAGCGCGAGGTCGAGCACGCCCAGGAATTTTCCGTTGGAGCCGGCATTGGTGACGAGCGTCGTACCGCCGGCGTTCTTCACGGCGATCGGCTGCGGCACGGCATCATGGGTGTGGCCGCCGAGGATGACGTCGATGCCGGTGACGCGGCTGGCGAGCTTGAGGTCGACATCCATGCCGTTGTGCGACAGCAGGATGACCGCATCGACCTTGTCGGTGCCGCGCAAGGCATCGACATGCTTCTGCAGCTCCTCCTCGCGAATGCCGAAAGTCCAGTCCGGTGTGAAGCGCTTGGGATGCGCGATCGGCACGTAAGGAAAGGCCTGGCCGACGATCGCGACCCGATGACCGCCGAGCTCCTTGATCATGGATGGCTTGAAGACGCGCCCGGTCGCGGGGTCGAAGGCGCGGGCGTCGTTGAACGCGGCTTCCTCGGTCAGGAAGACGTTCTGCGCCAGGAACTCGCCCTTGAAGCGTTCGAGATTGTCGCGCAGCGCCTGCTCGCCATAAGTGAATTCCCAATGCCCGGTCATCGCCTCGATGCCGAGCAGGTTGGCGACCTCCACCATGTCGCGGCCCTGCATGACGTTGGCGAGGCCGGTGCCCTGCCAGAGATCGCCGCCGTCGACGAGCAGCGAATCCCGTTCGCCGACATCGCCGCGCAGGCGGTCGATCAGCGTCTTCAGATGGGCAAAGCCGCCGAGCTTGCCGAAACGGCCCGCGGACTTCTCGAACTCGAAGCAGGTGAAGGCATAGGCATCGGCGCTGTCGGGCCGGATGCCGAACCGCTCCAGGAAGGCGCGCCCGACTAGATGCGGCGGCCGTCCCGCCATCTCGCCGATGCCGATATTGACGCTGGGCTCGCGGAAATAGACCGGATTGAGCTGCGCATGTGCGTCGGTGAGGTGCAGGATCCGCGCATTGCCGAACCGCTCGAGCTCGTAGATGCTCGCGGTCTCGGTGCCGCGCGCAAGCCGGGGCAGGCTGAGCGATGCGGCGGCAAGGCCTGCAGCCCTCAGGAAATCGCGGCGGCGGATGCCCATCTCGAATTCTCCGCGCCTCTAACGACGGTCCGACAGTTCCACAGGCGCCAGTCTAGCGGATTTCCATCGCCTTCCAGGCGTCTTTTTCAGACGTCGCCTGGAAGATCGAGGCCTTTGCCAGCGCTTCGGCTTCCTTCGCCGCAGCGGTTGCACGGTCGAAGTCGCCGCCGTCGGCAGCCTTCTTTGCCGCTGCCAGCGCGGAAACGGTCACGGTCCATTGATTGCGCATGCCGGCTGCCTCCTTGGAGGCGACCTCGGCGGCGGCATAGGCCGCCTTGTAGTCCGCCTCGTTGGCCGCGCGCGCGGACGGCGCAAGGCTCAAGGTCAGCAGCATCGCGAGGAGAAGTGACCGCTTCATGGCCGCGCTCCCGGGCCCGAAATCGGCAGTCCGTTGGCGACGTAGGAGAGGAAATATTCGACGTCGCGATATTCATCCGCCTGCGGCTCCAGCGGAACCGCGCGGGTCTGGCTGTTGCAGGTGACGAAGCGGCGGCTTGTCGTGCCCATGCCGCTCCATTCGGAGCGGTAGATCGGCATCGCGTTCAAAATGCCGAGCGCGGGCGCCAGGATCTCGGCGCGGATGCGCTCGCCCGGGCTCTGCACGTGGCAGCTCGCGCAGGAGAAATTCATCTGGCCGCGGCGGGTGTAGAAATAGCGCTTGCCGTTCTCGAACGCCGCGAGCGCGCGGGGATCATCGGGAATCTTGATGTCCATCAGCTTGCCGCGCGAGGTGTAGGCCATGTACGCGGTCAGCGAGGCCATCTCGTCCTTGACGTAGGAATAGGGCACCTCGCCATTGGCCTCGCGGCAGCGATTGAGCGCGAGCTCCAGCGTGACGACTTTACCTTCCTTCTCGTCGAAGTAGGGATAGTTCTGGCGGATGCCGATGCCGCCGTTCGGGAAGCAGTCGGCATAGGTCTTGCCGTTCTTGAACGGCGTCGCGAACATCTCCTTGCCGGCGTCGAGCGCGAACTCGTAAGGCGGGAATTCCTCCTTCTCCTGCCACTGCCGCTTCATGTCCTCGTTCATGGAATAAGGACCGTTGACGAAATCCTCGTGCTTCACGTTCGGAAACTTCTGGAAGAAGAAGTTCTGGAACGCCTTGGCATCAGCGACGGGATCGACCTTGTCGGCCGCGATCACGCGCGGAGAGGTCAGCACGAACGCGACCAGCGCGGCACTGAGCGAGCCAAGCAGGAGATGGATGCGGGCCTTCATCACGCGATCTTCGCGGTGGTCGTGTCCGAGCCACCCTTGTTGTCGGTCCAGGAGATCTTGAGATCGTCGCCCTTCTTGGCGCCCTTGAAGCTGAACTTCACATAAGGGTCCTTGGAGACCGCGGTGCCCCAATCGGCGACGAACACGTCCTTGCCGTTACATTCGAACTTCAGCTGCTGGATGTAGTGCGCGGGAATCAGCTCGCCCTTGGAATCCTTGACGAGGCCGGTGTCCATGGGGTGCTGGATCAACGCCTGCACCTCGGTGATGTCGCCGTTGGCGGTCGCGCGGACGCGAATGCTGGATGCCATCTCGGTTCTCCCTAGCCGCCGCAGCCGCCGACGGTGACCTTCACTTCCTTGGTCGCGCTGTAGAGCTTGCCGTCGGCTTCCACGATTGCGGTCACGTTGGTGGTCTTGGCCATCTTCAGCCGGTTGGCGACAGCCGCGACGGTGCCGTCGGGAATCCTGTAGCTCGCCGCGAGCGCGAACGGGTTCTCTGCGACGAAGAACGAGATCGAGGTGACCTTGTCGAGCGACGTCGTCACGGAGATCGGCACCACGCCGCCGTTCTCGGCGATCTCGGGCGCATCGAGCTTGACCTTGTCGGACGGCTCGGCGGTCTTGCCATAGAGCGCCTTGATCGCGTCGGCCTCGTTCTTCTGCTTGAACGCCTCGTCCGGATATTTGTCGTTCGCTGCCGCAAGCGCGAGGCTCGCACCGAAGGGCAGATTGCCGAGGCCCAGCAGCGCGACGCCGGCTGCGCCCTGAAGGATCAGGCGCCGCGTCGGAAGAGGGCCGGTGGTCGTGGTCATCTCAAATCTCCTGGACAAACTCTTGGCAGCCGGCGGTCACAGGGTCTGCAGGAAATCAACGATCGCGCTGATCTCCTGCTCGGTCAAAATACTGTTGCGGCCGAACGGCGGCATCATGGTCTGGGGATTGCGCTTGGTCTCGTCGAAGATGATCGCGACCAGCTCGTTGCGATCAGGGTATTTTGATTTGATGTCCTTCAGCTCCGGACCGATCGTTCCCGGCAGGTCGCCGCCCTTGATGACGTGGCAGGTCAGGCAATTGCCCTTGCCGCGGTCGAAGGCGAGCTTTTGGCCGTCGGCAACAGCGGATTGCGCCCGTGCCGGGCCGGCAAGGCCGGCGGCGATGGCCAGCAGGAGGAACAGGAGGGGCATCCGGGAAAGGGCGGTCAATGCGTCATTCCGAGGCGTTGCGGCGATGGTCTCGATCGCGGAAATATAAGCGTTCCAAAGCACAAAGGGCCGCACCTGACAATCAAGACTATGCACGCAGCAAAATGGAGTTAATATCTTCCGCATTGCAACTAAAGAGATTATTTGTACGGCCGATTTGGCCCGGGCGTTAAGAGTAGTGGGTGCGGGCCGGCCGTTTCCGGGGCGTTTGGGCGCTCATGCTGTTTTCATCGCGTTCTCGTTTTTTCAAGGGGACCTCACTTGGCTGAATATGTCGTCGAATTTGGCAGGGACGGCGGACGGGTCGAGCCGGACGGGCGCCTCGATGCGCCGGCCTTCCATCGCAATCACGAGCCGATCTGGGCCGCGCTGGAGAAGCATCTCGCCGGGCTGACCGGGAACGTGGTCGAGGTCGGCAGCGGAACCGGCCAGCACGTGGTCCATTTCGCCCGGCATACGCCCGGCCTCGTCTGGTGGCCGAGCGATCTCAACCAGCGGCACGTGAAGAGCATCGAGGCCTGGCGGGTCCATTCGGGCCTGCAGAACATCCGCTCGCCCTTGCGGATCGATCTCACCGATCCCGACTGGTGTCCGGAGATGCGAAGCGGGCAGGGGCCGGCCAGCCTCGCCGCCGTGTTCTGCGCCAATGTCATCCACATCGCGCCGTGGTCCGTGGCCGAAGGCCTGTTCGCCGGC